>MDTC01041977.1_pt1 | contig 17410 bp, 13 predicted proteins | sample 811181 | NCBI WGS metagenome assembly MDTC01 (sample SAMN05326644, study PRJNA326480) | marine metagenome | isolation source: seawater | place: Pacific Ocean: North | collected 2011 | reverse complement strand
TTCTGAAGAATATGATTGGAAAAAATTTACTAATATGTTTCGAACAACTTCTAAGTCTTGAGTCATATCTATTTGTAAATAATTTTTAGATGAATCATCAAGGTTTATTTTTAATCCACCTTTTTCAGATATATGACACATATTATTATAATGATCTTGATAATTTTCAGGATAGACCTTTTTTATTCTTTCCATTTGAACTTCTAAGGGTAAAGTTAATTCAATAATTACAAAATCATTTTTTAAACAAGCTTCTAATTCATTTTGATATCTTAAGTCATCAATAATACAATATTCTTTTTGTAAGCATTGATCAATTGTATAATTTGCCCATACATCTGGGTCTATTTCTCTCATTTTAGTTCCAATACTTGTTAATAATGTTCTATCTTTAGTTTGCATATTGAATAAATCTTTTGCAATTTCTTTGACTTTTTTTCCAAAAGAAAAGATTTCATAATCATCATTCATACTTTTAATTAAGTTTGCAATAGTTGTTTTGCCATAACACATTTTACCTGTAATTGCAATTTTCATTTTATAATATTTATTATAAGTTATCATTTTAAATATCAAATTTAATTTTCAAATATTTGGAATATTCTAAATGGATGTTCATGAGTAATATATTCAAGTTTTCTTTTAAGATGAGTTTGCAATCCAACAAGTATTAATCCAGATGAAATACTAATTACAGTATCAATACTTTTAATATTTTTGACTCGTATTAAAGGATTTAATATACCAAGTATAGCATTATTTAAATAATACCATATTACTGCGATTGATATAATATGTATAATTATCTCAAATAATATTTCCCAATTTGTTTCTTCTTTATGTAAATCTGTAAATGCATGATCTATTAATGGACCTAAAAATACTAATACAGTTCCATATATAAAGGCAACAATGATAACTTTTAAAAAGTTTAATATCATATATGTTTATACAATTTTTTTATATTCTTTAAATTAAATATGGAAATACCAATCCCTGTTCAAAATAAAATAACATTCGAAAAATGGTCCAGACAAAAAATGAAATATTCTGAACACGATAATATATATATATTGACTATTCTATCAAATTATCTTAAAGAATGGATTGATAAAAATACAGATTTAAATAGAATAATAGATGATGAGAACTTTTATGAACAATTTAAAAGATTTATTTATAAAGAATATGTAAGACCCTTAGAAAATTATAATTATAATATTGTAGATCATGAATATTACGAACATTTTAACTTAAAATATTCTGAAGAAATAGTTGATATTTTTATATATTATCAAAAATATACAAAAAGTCTTAATTCAGATTTATTTCATTTAAAGAATGATACAAGTTATCCATTCTTAGAATTTATATTTTCTATCTGTGAATATAAAGATCCATACAATGATGAAAGTGATATAACAGGTGAAAAGGAAGATGAAACAGATGAATTATATGAATATGAAAAATAATATTACTTTATAATATATGTTAACACGTAAAATGATTGGTGGTTCTTATAAATTCAGCGATTTATTAAAGGAAAAGAAAAGGACAAAGAAAAAGAAAAAGGGGAAGAACAAACGTAGTAACAAACGTAGTAACAAACGTAGTAGTGATCCATCCGTATTAGGTTATCCTGCTAAAAAGACAAATTTAAATATTATAATGAAAGGGTCTGATGGTAATCTTTATAAGAATAAACGTTATAAAAAGACTAAGAGGTGGGCAAAGGTACGAGCAAAGGTACGAGCAAAGGTAAGATCTAATAAAAAGGAAAAGAAATAATTTTAATCCTCCGGTAAAATAAACAATATGGTTTTTAAACTAAATAATCTAATTATTAGCATCCATATTTTTTTTTACATTTTGTATCATCACGACGACGGGGATCTTCTGGGTGACGCCACGTTCCATCACCCCAATCACATTCAGCCCACCCCGCACCGCAACCTCCGGCCCCCTCCGGCGTCTTTTTTATACAAGTGTTATATCTACTAATGAAATTACCAATGTGTTTTTTTTCTTCACACATACATTTCTTAAAAAAATTTTCACAATTTTGAGTTACCGTTTTTTTGTCTTGACATCTGTATAGATTTTTTTTTTTGTTGGTTTTCGGATCTAGGGATGTATCTTGTACTTGCATCATACCGTTTGGACAAAAACAATCCATGTAAATGTAACCATTTGATTCGCTTCCAGGCTTCCAATCTGTAATATCAGTATTTTCCGGATCGTGAGTATTAGTGCAGAGGGGTACATTAGTTTCTATACCAACATTAAAACCATCTCCACAACTACATTTAAGATGGTATATTAAGAAAGCCGTTATAAAGAATAACAGGATATGTTCAATATTCAATTCTGTCATTATATATATATATATATTTTTTTTCCCCGTTTAATAAAGAAATAATTTAAATCCTCCGGTAAAATAAACAATATGGTTTTTTACTTAACATTTCTTCTTCTTCGATAGAAAAAACATTTGTATCATTGAATACTTTCCAGCCTTCATTCGTATCACATATTGCATAATAATGACCACCACCCAATGATCCTTCTTGAATACTAATTGCACATAATTTATATTTCATACTTTCTTCATTATAATTCATACAAAAACGATCCATCTTTAATAATTTTGGAAAACTAATATGATTATTTAATTTTTGTAAATTGTTACCATATCTTTTAATTTGGAATATTAAGACATCACTTAAATTCCAAAATACAGTTTTTTTTTCTGGATTCACCCTTTCTTTACATCGATCGCATTTCCATTGATTATCACTATCTAATACTTCAAGATCTGTATAATCACTTAGTAAATCATAGATTGTTTTAAAATGAGATTTCATAGGTAAAGTAATGACTTGAATTGGATCATGATTATGTGTGGAATAATCACATTTTGGACAATTAGTGATACTTAGTAATTGAGAATATGTTGATTTTACTAAGTATGAATATTTCTTTTCAAAAAATCGTTTCCAATAATTTATGCTATCAACAGCAATTTTATCATAATTATTTTCGATAGTACCACCTATAGTAATTTTAATCTTATATTCTAAGCACTTATGTAATAGATCAAATAAAATGGTTAAAAATTCACCTGCATCATTTTGATGAAATCCAACAAATGTATATTCACTATCTTTTATTTTTTTTGCGAAACATCGATAAAAATCTATTGGATTTACTCTTTCTGAATTTGACTTAGTATTGAATGCTTTTTGTAATTTTAGCCATTCTTGCATTAATTCAAAATCATTTCTTTCAATTGTTTTTGTACAATTATTAATTAAATTTTCATTGTTGTAACTTAGAAAATTAGAATGGGTAATACATTGAATGATTGAATTCATATAACATGTATTTCCTAAATTTACTAATCCGTAATTCATATTACTTAATAATAAATTTAAAGTTTTAAATACTTAAAAATAATATATTTTATTTATTATAAAATGAGCTCACTTGATATATCTGATGAAGAAGTCCCCGCTGAAGAACCTAATATCACAACCACTGTTGAAGATGTAGTAGATGAACCGGCAGACGAAGAAGTTGCTGAAGAACCCGCAAACGAAGTAGTAGAAGAATCTGCTCCTGAAGAAGTTGCTGAAGCAGAACCTGCTCCTGAAGAAGTTGCTGAAGAACCAGCAGCAAGTGAAACAGTAGAACCAGAACTAGCAGTTGCAAGTGAAACAGCAGAAGAACCAGATGCAAGTGAAACAGTAGCAAGTGAAACAATAGCAAGTGAAACAGCAGAAGTAGAAGCAAGTGAACCAGAAAATGAAGTGGCAAGTGAAACAGAAGAAGTTAAATCATCTGATAATGATTTAGAAAATAGAGTCAAAGAGTTAGAAGAAAAACTTGAAAGTTTACTAGAAATTTTAAAATGTACATCTAGTGGTGCTATGAGAAGAAAACTTAATAATTAATAATTTTTTTATATTTATATTTATATTTTTATTATATTTATTTGCTTAATTAGAATAAGCAAGACCACCCATACCAGACATGATACGGAGAACATTATAGTTTACGGCGAACATAACACACTGAGATTGTAATGCAGCAGAAGATACTAATTGTGCATTATCAATGCGAGAGAAATTGCAAGTTCCAGATGGCTGGTGTTCTTCAGGTTTGAGGGCAAAAGAATAAACACAAATACCATCATTTGCTTCACCTACACCGGTGGCCTGACTGGAATCAAGTCCACCATATCCACGGTGGGATTCCCATACCTGTGTTCTAGCAAAATAAGATTGAGCACGGGCCGCAAAACGATCGTGTCCATTCAATTTAACATGGTATGTTTCAGTTGAATCTGCAATCGGTGGTTGCGTAGCTGCATAGTTCAATGCACCCGATGCTGCAACAGAACGGGTCCAGATCAATTCCTTAACTGGATGATTAAAGTTGAGATCATTTGTCGTAGCAGCACTTAGAGATTGTTCCTGAATCTGTTCAATTAAGTATTCATGAGATACCTGAGCAAAGCGTCTTCTTTCATCAGTATCAAGGTATATGTAATCAACCCATAATTTGTTAATCGGGTTAGCAGTGAACATAGTGTTGTGGGCATGTTCTAAAATAACTTTAACTTCATGGTATTGAAGGGCAATAAGCGGTAGTGCAAGACCCGGGTTGCGGCAGAACCAAAAGTAAAGAGGGACAGTAAAGTTTGATGCTACGGCTGCACCGTCAATACCACCCATACCAGATGTTCTCTGGAATTTAGTTAATCCAGTTGGAGCAGCAGTGGAGTTGGTAGTTAAAGTAGCAGTTGATCCAAGAGAATTTTCCTGGGATAATTCAGACCATACCTCCATCCATAAACCAGTATGTTTATCAATTTGTTGTCCACCGATTTCTAATGTAATAGATTTAACAGCGGAAGCACCAGGATTAAGTGTATCACCAGTTGTTCCACCAAATTCAAGATACATTCTGTGAACTAAATCACCATTGCGTGAAATAGTGGCAGTGCAACGACTGTCGGAACCAGTAGCAGTACCATTCCATGTTTGTTCGATCGCTTCCATCGAGAAGTTAGTGTGTCTGCGGTAGACAACTTTGAAGAAAGTGATTTGTGGGTTACCTGTAAGGTAGATATCTTGAGCGCCATAAGCTACGAGTTGCATTAATCCTCCTCCCATGTTTTATACTATAGCATAGATTTTTTTTTTGAATAAATTAAACAAATTATTTTAATAATTTATTTGAATACTTATATATTTTAAAAAAAGATTTAATTAAAATTACTTAATTACTTACTTAGTTGGATTACAATTAGTTGGAGTAAGCAAGACCACCCATACCAGACATAATTCTGAGTACATTGTAGTTGACAGCGTAGATATTATCAGCGGTAGTTAATGCAGCACCAGTTCTTAGTTGAGCATTATCAATTCTAGAGAAATTGCAAGTTCCAGATGGTTGATGTTCTTCAGGTTTAAGAGCAAAAGAGTAAACATTGATTTTTTTAGTCATCTTAGATGTAGATGCCATTTCAGCATTTGCAATTTTGAAATCAGTAATAGCAAAATGTGCAACACCATCAATCTCGGCTCCAACAGTTGATTCAACTAATAATTCAGAAAGTTGGATATGAGTATTTCCAGCATTTGTTAAACCACCAGCTAAAGCTCCAGTATGGACGGCTATCACACCAGCGTGAACTACTTCCGATGTACCATCAACACCCGAAATAGATTCAGTACCATCTACAGTTACTATTACTTCATCTCCCACAACAGGTGTTACACCTAAATCAGCAGTAAGGAAACTATAAATAAGAGTAAGATAGGTTTCAGCCTCACCAGCAGTTACAGCGGCTGTTCTCCCATCTAAATCACCACCAAGACCCCCTTGCGAAACAATTACCTGATTTGTCGTAACTGCTACATTGGCGAAGTTCTCACCTGCAATTTGAGAAAGTTGGTCTTTATTAGATCCAGTAAAAAGATTTACAAATTGTGATTGAGCAGCTCCATGATGTTTTGCTACAATTGGTAAATTTTGATGAGGAATTGCAGTGTGGTATTGGTATGGTTGACGAAGCTGGAAATATTCTTCTTCTTGATTTGTAAAACGATCATGTCCATTTAATACAAGTCTTGCATTCGTATAAGCATTTACCGTGGCCGAGGACCATATAATTTCTTTGACAGGGTGATTGAAATTAAGTTTTGTTGAAGTAGTAGCAGTAGCACTCTGTTTTTGAATCTGTTCAATAAGATATTCGTGTGATACTTGGGCGAATCTACGACGTTCATCAGTATCAAGATAAATATAATCAACCCATACTTGACATGTTGCTTCAATTCCAACATTAGCAGCAGTCCCCCATGTAAATTTAAGTTTTACCTCATGATATTGTAAAGCAATTAATGGTAAAGCAAGACCTGGGTTACGACAAAACCAAAAGTTAAGGGGAACTTGAACCAAACCAACGCCAGCATGGTCATCAGAACCACCTGAAGTACCTATATCACAAATCATACATTTTAATCCTGCAGCTTTGGATGCTGGTGTAGATAGTTCATTCCAAATATCATTCCATTCTTCATATTGACGATCAATTAATTGACCACCAATTTCACATTCAACTTGACTTATAATTTTTGAACCTTGTTGAATGCCCGCTGTAGCACTGGAAACATACACGGAAGATACTAAATCACCATTGCGAGAAATAGTTACAGTTCCTGTGGAACCAGCAGTAGTCTGTGCACCATTAATAGTTTGTTGGATAGTCTCCATCGAGAAGTTAGTGTGTCTGCGGTAGACAACCTTGAAAAAGGTGATTTGTGGATTACCAGTAAGGTAAATGTCTTGAGCACCATAAGCTACTAGTTGCATTAATCCTCCTCCCATGTTTTATATTATAACATAGATTTTTTTTTAAAATAAATTAAACAAATATTTATCTACTGAATAAATTATTAAACAATATCACAACAACAATGCTTTCTACAAATGTTAATGGTCTAAAATCTTTAGTAGTATTACCAGTCATATTATATCTAAGAAGGGGAAAGATTCTATTGTATGACCATTGAACTAAGAACACCTTAATAAAAAAAACTAAAAAGACCATTAAGAATAATTGTAGACTATCTACTTCGATTTTATTACCTTTCACAAAACCTCCAATCATTTATATTATTAAAATTATTTAAATCTTCTAAAATTCACTTGAATTTTAACATATATTCATATAACATATCATCTGTTACAATATATCGATTAAATATTTCTTCTGTTTTTTCTAAGTATTCTGTATTTAAATCTAAGACTTGTTTCACAGGATTCATAATTTGATTTGTTATGTAAAATGAATAATCTAATTCTAATTTATTACTATGTATAAAATCTGGATGTTCAATTCTATTCCCTTGTAAAATACTTCTTTTTCTATCTCGACCTTTATTTTTACCACTTTTATATTGTGAATCTCTATCAAATACAATATCATAATCAGTTAACTTAATATAAGCATAAGGTATCCTATCATTACTTTTTGGTTTATTTCCTGGATCTCTTTCACCAATTCTATCTGCTAATACTTTATGAGCTATACTTTGAGGATTTTTATAAAATCCTCTTAATGATTTTGATACAATGAAATAATTAATCGGAAACTGTTTATTTTGGATATCATATAAAGTTTGATTTAACCATTGCAATGCTTCTACAAAATTACGATCTATCATGATTTTTTCAATAATATTTCCAAATACATACTTAACTATTGGAGCATTATCCCTGCGTTTCATAACAATTCCCATAGATGTCCTTTTAAAATTCTTTTTATCTACATCAGATTCCCATTCATATTTATCACCAACATATCGCTTTTTAGAAATAAGAATAAATGGAAAGAATGTTTTTTCATATTCTAAACATTGAGGATTTCTAAGTTTACTATCAACATATTCACCTGCTTTAATTCCACATCGAATACAATGCTTTAATAATTCATCACCTTTCAATGTTTCACCCTCTAATGTTTTTCGACTAAACTTAATAAATACAGAATCTGTATCACCATAAACAATCTCTGGTTTATCATAACCTTCTTTTAAAGCCCACTCTTTTACACCATTATCTGCATCATCAATACGTTGTCTACCTACACTTGTTGTACAAGCGGCTATCTTTTTCATATAAATGCTACTTGTTTTAGCACCTAATTGACCATAAACTGAATTTGCAGTTACTTTATAAGCTAATTGTAAACCATCTAATACCTTTTTCTTAAATTCATCTGGCTCTTCCTTAATTTTTAATCGAGTATTTTTCCTTGCATCTAATACATTTTGTAATACAGTTGGAATAATACCCATAGACTTTTTATCTATTTCACCATTTTCATCTTTTTTATTCTTCATAAAATAACATGTTATCGTTTCATCTGTCTTAATCTTTTTCACAGTTGCCCCCTTTTTCTCATATCGATAATCATCATAAACAATTGTTTCAACTTCATCATCGAATCTATTTTCATCTTTAAGTTTTTGGATATATTTTTCATCTGTTAAATATTTATCTTGAGATAGATTATTTTCAATAATTGATGATGGATATAGAGATGCATAATCAAGAACAACTATTGGATCTTCTAAGTAAATACCAGTAACAGGATCTAATACAATCGCCCCTTCATATCCATCATTTGTTTCTTTATAATCTTTTAAAGTAGGCATTCTTGTTTTTTGTCTGTTACATTCATCAGATACAAACGATGTTACTTTAACACCTTGACCTCTTAGAAAGATATATGAAAATGGAACTAGACAAACATTTGACATACCAATATTATTTGGCACCATATCTAATAGATTCACTAAATGAATACAAAGTTCACAGTCCTGAATACAATATTTTGCAACCTTTGCTCTACCCTCTGATCCACCCTCTTTATGTAATCTAAAAATCTCATGGGGAGGAACATCGTCTTTATTCATACACCATTCAAGTTTTGTATATTTATACTTACTTAATTCATGCTTTACATTTAATTTTTCAATTTGTATTTGAATATGATTTTTCTTAATATTATGTATCTTGAATTTTTGACCATTAAATAATAATACTTCACCAACATTACTATGAATATTTACTGTAATATAATCACCTATTTTTAAATGACCTATACTATTTGTATAAAACTCCCAAATTCTAAGTTTCATATTAATACCATCTGTATATGAAAATACAAAGATTTTATCTCGATTGCGATTCATATTTGTCGTAGATTCATTTATTTTACCTCTCATAAAATAAGAAGCTACATCATCAAGTTTATAAGAATCTAAGTTATGACCTTTTTGTATTTCTTTTTGAACATCAAATGATACCCTACCATCCATATTAAAATATTTCAATGTATTGTCTCCTAGTGCAGATGAAGCTAATCTTTTAGTTAATAACTTACACTTTTTCATATAATGATTATCAGCATTGTCTGAATACATATTCAATCTGCCTAAATTATAAAATTTCTTTTCATATCCAAATTTTTCGACGCGTTTTGCAATATAATCAAAATCAAAACCAAAGATATTATATCCTGTAATCATATCTGGATTCATAATATTAATCATATTCCGCCATTTTATCAATAATTCCCGTTCATCTTTACATTCTTCAACAATGATATCATATTCTTCTAATGAATCACAAATCTTTTCATCTAGGTCATCAGGTTTTATTACTTGAATATATCTTTTATATTCTTTTGTATGTGTATAATAGAAAACTGTACCTATTTGAATAATTGGATCACCTTTAACAATAATATTCATACCTTTATTCTTTAATTCTTTATCGAAGATTTCTTTTATCTCATCAATTATTTTAATTCTTTTATCTTTATCTTTATTGATGATACAATCATCTAATTTATTGATAAAATCTTTATCGAATAATGTTAAACTGTCAATATTATCTGGTATACCATTCTCTGTATGAATATAATTTATATCATTAAATATGACTTCATCTTTTTCAAATGCTTGATTAATAAAACCTTTTAAAATACTTACTTTATTTTCATATTCATATATTTCTTCAAACCAATTACTATAACCGTCATATATATCTACACTTAGACTTTTAAAATCTTTAATTGCTTGAGGAAATTCCCCAGTTAAACTATCACATTCAATATCAAAACTTGCAAGTATAAGATTACTAAATCCATCCGTTTCTGTATTTGGTTTAATTGCTGTTTTTCTACATTCTAATTCAATATCACATTTGAATGTTTTATCATCAATTGTTCGAATGCTTTTTCCTGAAACGGTAATCCATCCAGATGGTTTAATCTCTCTTTCATGAATAAATCTTAAGATAGGATGAATATTTGCTTCATATAAATTTGCTAAACATTCATCATTACAAATTTTTCTCCATTCTTCAATTTTTTTTGATTTACTCAATTTAAATAAATCAATACATCCTTTCTTATAACGATTATAAGAACGATTGCTATCAAATTCTAATTTGATAAATTTAAATTTCTTTGGTATATTGTTATTATAATCCCAATGATATCCATAGAAATCATAATATAACTGTGGCGATTTAATTTCCGTTTTAATAAAATTTTTTTCCCAATATTTAAATGATTTTTCTACTTCTTTAATAATATTTGATTCAAATGCATTTTTATCCCATGAATCAGGTATTTTAACATAGAAATAAGGTTTAAAATCTTTTACATGACATACTATATTTTCATCATCTATTGTTTTACCATAAATTGTTATTGTAAATATGTTGTCTATATCATCAGATTGAAGGTCTAAGATATGTATATCATATTTTTTCATATATTATATAAATATATTGCTTGATATTTTTAAATAAATATATTTTCAAATTTTAAATCTAGTTATTATTTATATGAAAGGAGTTACAATTATACTAATTACTATTATTGGTATTATGACATCTGTGAATTATTACATTAAAAATAAAGATGTTGTTAAAGTAAAATCTACTATAGATGGTAGAGAATATAGAATTGCAGAAGCTCCGGATCAGCAAGAAGTTGCAGATTTATTAGGGAAGATTAATACAGACGTTTTAAAACTTATCGATCATTTAAAACCAAATAAAGATGAAAGTGTTCAAAGATTATGTAAAGGTTATAATCCAAATGCTTTAGGTGAAAATTTAGAATACAAATCATATAAAGCATATTCTGTTAATAAAGGAGAAGAGATTGTATTATGTGTAAGGGATAAAGATGGAAAATTAATCACAGATACAAATACAATGAAATTTGTATTGATTCATGAATTATCGCATATTATGACAAAAGAAAATGGACATCCTCCAATATTTTGGAAAAATATGGGATTCTTATTAAAAGAAGCTTCAAATATAGGAATTTATAAAGCAATAGATTATTCTAAAGACCCTGTATATTATTGTGGTGTATTGGTTGATAAAACACCGTATCCTTTTTAATTTTAATATATTATATAATTAATATGGAATCTATTAAGGATAATCCAGATTTTTGTAATACTGTATTAGATAAACATATTTATACAGTATCATATCATAAAAATATAAAAGATATAGAAAATTTTATATTTATTAACTATCAAGATGATGATAATATATTATCTGAACCACATAAAAAGTTTAATGATAGTATTCAAAAAAAAATTAATAAAGATTTAAATAATTATAAAATAGAGTTATTCAAGAAATACAAAGATGCAAATATTATTAATGATTGGTTAAATATAGATGATACAATTCAAACAATTATAAATAAGATTGCTACGTATTGTATTTATGATAATGACAAAAATATATATGCTTGGTATCTTGATAAAAATGATAATCCTATCTCATTATGTTTTTCTTATGAATTTCCTATAGATAATCCATTTACAGATGATATAGTTGATAAACGATTTACAGATAAAGATAATTTTATAAATAATATTGTAAATTACAAATATAATTTATTATTGGAAGATATTGGAGAAATAAAAGATAATACAATCCATGTAATTCAATTAGAAGATTACATAAAATATAAAAATTTAAAAAATTTAGAAAAAACGATACAAATTGATACAATAAATGGTATTGTTCGTAAATATTGGCCTATTATTAATAATAATAATGATATATTTAAATCTACACTTAAATCATCTTTAAAAAACAAATTGAATATATTAAATATAGTAAAAAAACAAATAAAATTAGTAGAAGATGAATATTATCAATCTACAAAAAGTTGCGATGAATTTATATTTCGATATATGAAACTAGATAATAGTAATGTTAACCTTGATAATAATGATAATGTAAATATTATTAAATTATTCACAGATATCCAATTAAGTAATAAATATCCATTTAGTAAATTATTTTTAAATTCTAAAGAAGAATCATATCATAAATTACATCGAGATTATCTTAAAATAATTGATCCAAATATATGTTCAGAATGGATTATGGGTTCCATATTTTTTATGAATAATATGTTACAATATATATCACAAAAAAATACATTTACAATTATCATAAAAATAAATACAAATATTTATATACGATTATTAATTGATATCAATGGTACTATTAGTATTATTATAGATAATAGAGACAATCATGATATAACAATAGAAATATTAAACGATATAATAAGAGAAGCAAATAGTTTTATAGATACTTATATAAATAAATATTTATCATATACAACTGAAAAATTAAAAAAAATAGATTTTAAATGGGGAAAAGAAATAAATCATGATTACATAGATTTTTTTAATTTTACATTAAAATACGATCGAACAGATATAGAATTAAATTTTAGAGAATTAAAAACATTATTTAAAAATTTATTTGTTTATACAAGAGTTGTTGAAGAAGACGAAAAGACAAATGCATTAACAATGAGATTTAAAAGAATTAGTAATTATGATACATTAGATATTCGCGAAGAATTAGTTATGAAATTAAAAAATCCATATTTAGATTTAGATGATGATGAAATTGTAAAAATATTAGGTAATACATTCACAATCACAAAAGAAGAAATTGATAAATTATTAGAAGATTATGAATCAAATAATAATCAAGAAATGTATTTTAAAAAAATGATTGAACCTGGAACTGAAATAATATTAACATATAATACTCAATATATATTAGTAAATATTAATAATGTAAAAACAACTCAAGAATTCAATAGAGTTGTATATTTTATAGAATTTGCAATAGATTTTTATAAAAAATATAAAAGTAAAAAGATTAAACAATTTGAACATTATTTTTCCAAAGTTGAGAATTTTGCAAATCAATATGATAAAATAAATAAAAAAGATGAAGAAGAATTAGAAATAAATAATTTAGATGATATAGATTTAGATGATATAGATTTAGATGATATAGATTTAGATGAATTAAAAGATAAACATGATTTATTTAGTGAAACATATGATTCTGCAACAGATACATCAAATCAAATATTAAGTTTAGATGATTTAATAGATTCATCAGATTTAAGTTCACTTGAAGAAGGATCAAGTAGTCAAAGTGGTGGAGGAAAGAATGATAAAAAAGGAAATAATTTCAACAGATATATTAGTAAAAGGTTAAATGAAAGGGTAGGAGATTTATTTCATTGGCCAGGTAAAGAAAAAAAACAATATTCAAGAATTTGTCAAACAGGTATGAATAATGGTGCAAGACAACCCATTGTTATCGATGATAAAGAATTAAATAAAATAAATAATGGAGAAGAAGAAGGTTCTGGTAGAAGCTCATATTCAAATATTATAACTATAGATAAATATCATTATATATGTCCCCAATATTGGGATACCTCTAGAGATTTAAGTTTAGATTACAAAAATCCAAATTGGGATAGAAATGATATAATTTTACCTAAAAATTTAGGAGATACAAATAAAAATATATTACAAAGAGTAAGTACTTTATGGGGTAATGATAATTTAAATGAATCCGGTAGACATCCAGAATTAGATACAAGCGTATTTGAAGTAAGGTATTTAGCAGCTGATCAACATCCTAAAAATATTCAATTACCTTGTTGTTTTAAAAGTAAAATTAAAGGATTAGTCAAAGAAACTAATGTATTATCAGATCCTGAAGTATGTTACAAGAATTATTGTTTTATTCATCCAAGACTAAAAATTTATTTCAACCAAGATGTACAAAAAGATAAGTTTTTTGTTAGAAAAGGAATAGAAAATCATACTATATCGGATTGTATTGTTCAAATCCTAACTAGTGAATTAAACATATATAATACTATTGAATATGGAGATTTATTCGATTCTTATTATGAAAAGAATAAATCAAGTATACTTCAAAGTGATACCGATTTGAATAAAAAAATATTAGAAAATATTCGAAAAAATATTATCGAAGAGAAAAAAATAAGAGAAATACAAGAAAATATATTTTTTACCATTTTACAAAATGATATTCAAAAACCGTTATCAGATAAATTAATAAATATATTTCGAAAGAATATATGGAATATTAAGAATGGTATAATAGAAAGTTATCAAGAAAATTATGAAAGTAAAGAAATACTTGATTATATACATACAATAATTGAAAAATCTAAAAGCAAGACTAAAACACAGCAAAAAATAAATATAGGATCAAATGTACAATGGTATGAAAAAGATAAATTATTAACAGGGGTTGTTGTATCTATAACAACTAAATCATATAGAGTTTGCTGTAAACCAAATAAAAAAGAAAAAGATAAAGGATCTACTTATCTTGTCCCACAAATAAATAAAAAACATCCAGAAAGACAAATAAAATTAATGGTAGAGACTGATAAAGATATTATAGATAAGTATTTAAAAAACACAACTGAAAAGATGATTTATATGATAAATCCTATTATATCGATTATCAATAAATATAACTATTATTATAAAAGTCAAAATTTTTTAAAAGATTTAATAGAATTTATTAGACAAAATATAAATAAATATACTGAAAGTGGAAATGGAAATATTGTAAATATATTTAAAATAGATAAAAAAGATTTAACCGATGACAATGCAAAAGATTTTATTCAAGAATATCCAAAATACAAAAAATATGATACCGTAGAAAAATTATATGAATATTTTCAAAATAATATGGAAATATATGAATTATTTACATCATATATATCTTCTAAAAATTTTATAAAATACTTAACTGATGAGAAAGAATTTAAAGATGATTTATATACTATGCCAATTATTTGTGAATTTATAAAAACAAAGATGAAATCTAAAGAGATAGATATACAATATGTAGTATTTGAATTACATAATGGAGATATTCGAATTAAAAATTCATATACGCATATGAATAATGATTGTAAAACATACAGTGCAAAAAATAGTCGATATATTTATTTATACAAGATTAGAGAAAATTATGAACCCTTATGTTTTAAAAACGTAGATCAATATACATATTTATTAGAAAGGGATAGTAAAGATTATCGTAAAGTCATTGAAAAAACAATAGAAGATATTAATAGTTATAATTCAAATAACAATAAATTAAATATATTGACATATCAAGAAGTAATTAATAAAAGTAAATTCGATAAGGTTTACATACATAATAATAGGATGACACATTTAATTACAACCGACAATTGCTTTGTTCCAATATATCCATGTTTTATGAAAAATTGCAAACTCAAATTTATCTATGATATAAAAGATTTAGAATTAAAAAATGTTGAAATAAATATCAAAAATATAAACAAAATAAACGGTAAAGAAAAAATATATAATCGTTATAATATTGTTGTTAAAGATGGAAAGGTATATAATATTATATTTGAAAATAAGAGTTATATCCCTATAAAAGATAATGTAGGAAAAATAAAATTAGATGTAAAAGGTGAAAATGAATTATTTAAATTAGACAAAGATATTACATTAAATATACAGTCAGATGATAAAGGTATAATATTTACAGATCATTTAGAATATGAATTAGAAATTATGAATTTATTTATTCAAAATATGTTAGTTTATTTTAAAACACAATATAAAAGACATGAAGTACAAGATATAGGAAATTACAAAATAGGTAATAAATATGATGGAGGAATAATTACAAATATATTACTATTAAATAACAATACAGGTACAGTATATACAAGCACAGATGTAATTGATAATGTACAATCTATATTAAAAGATGAAATAAAATTAAAAATACATAAAATAGAAGATTTATATCAAATGATAGTACCGTTAACAAAAAATATTATACATAAATTATCAGATAAAGAATATGAAAAAATATATAAATTATATATGGAAAATAGTGTATGCATTGATAAACCAAAAGATATATGTAATTATCCTTGTTTTTGGAATCGAGATGAATGTAAATTGTATATTAAAGAAACTTCTATAATAGATGGGAGTAATTTAATTGATAGATTAATATATAGATTTATAGAATTACTAATAATTTATGGAATAGATAAAGAGAATGATAATAATATATATAATTCAATAGATAGTAAAGTTGAATTACATACATTAAAAAATACAGTAAAAAGAAATGAAATATTTATACCGTTCTTAGAAGATTATAAAGAATATTTAGAATATTTATTTGTTAAAAATGAATATATAAATATAATTGATATCGATAAAACTTTTCATTAATCTACATCATATTCTTCGAATACGATTCTTGTTTTTTCTAGATTGTCATAATTTGCTATAATCCAGAAAAATAACATATACACACCTATTAAATTATCTCGAAAACTTTTTCGAGGCAATTCAGGTCCGACATAAAAATCACTCATTTCTAAATATTCTAATGAGTATTGACCGATTAAATCTTTATATTTATCATTTTCAATTTGATATAATTTTTCAGAACCTTCATACATACTATATTTTAATTCTCTAGTTACATTTGTTTCATCAATATCTGCAACATGATCGATTGTTTGTTTTAATTCATCATTTAATTTTTCATTCTTTGTTTCAATTTTATTTAACTTTTTCTCTAATTCATTTAAATTGTATTTCATATATTTAAAGGTATACTATATTTTTATATTATAATGGTTTTAGTGACTCGAGAAAATATTCATGAATTGACATTTAATTTTATCAATGAAAATAATATAAGAGTCGTTAATTTTGAAGAAAGTATGACAGAAGTTTATTTACAAATGATTGCATCAAATCATAGATTTATTGTGGACCGTGATTTTATTAGAGAAGTATTTGTAGATATTGCTTATATATTAAATCCAAATGATATATTAAATAAAAATATGGTTTTAGTAGAACTAGGTGCTATTATAGATGATTCAGATGAAGAAGGAAATGAA
>MDTC01034948.1_pt1 | contig 17411 bp, 10 predicted proteins | sample 811181 | NCBI WGS metagenome assembly MDTC01 (sample SAMN05326644, study PRJNA326480) | marine metagenome | isolation source: seawater | place: Pacific Ocean: North | collected 2011 | reverse complement strand
TGTGGATGAGGGTCAATGGTGGCCAATGGCAACATGTGGACATGCCCTCTTACGATGACATACAGTACAGTTGGACAGGTGGTTCATACACTGTCAATGATGGTTTGGAAATCTGGACTAGAACACATTGTAACACTGATGATTGGGGCTCATACGAGGTCGACCTCTCTCAGTACAAGGGGAATGATCTACAATTTAAGTTCGCATTCGGAGGCAGGTTTTCTGATGCAAACTCAGGTTGGCATATCGATAATGTCGGAATCAAGATGGGTAACTTCAGCCAGTCTGGAACCTGGACAAGTCCAAGCTTCTCGATAGCAGGAGATGATGCATTCAACAGGGGAATTATAGAGATCGATGGGTCGTCGGGCGACTATACTAACAACACTGTTACAGGCACTCTAATCGACTCCACATCAGGACTAATCATATCCGGATACTCTAACTTGGAATTCCCAATTAGCCTAGCGGGATTAGATTCAGAGGCACACCCCACCGTAAAACTGGATGTGAATATGAATACTACAAATCCACTTTCAACTCCAATGATAGAATACATCAGAGTCGGCGGAAGCAGACTCCTTACAGCAGATATGATGGGACTAAACAGTTGGCAGATGACAAATGTCGAGATCGTTGATGGATTGATCAATGCTACCAATATTTCCGGTACAATTACCTCAGACTATATCCACTCTGTCAGGCCTATCAAGGCTCTAAGCTTCGGAGGCAACTCATCTGTTAACGTCCAAATAGAGGTCAGGGACGAATTGGGCAATACCGTAGGAAGCTCCTCCAAGGGAGGGTCTGTATTGTTCACCACTCCAAGGACTGGTTACTCTCTGCATGTCTCGTTACCAACAAACGGATATATCGACAGACTCCAAATATCGCATCTCTATGGCGAGCCGGCATCAGACGTGGAGATAGATTTCGCAGATGATGGAAACTTAGACTGGTCGTTCCCAAATGAGCTCTCCAGAGGGCACTATGCCTGGCAGACCAAATTGCTAGGAAGTCAATCCGATATTGGATACCTCGACGGCTCCAAGTCAGTCGTCATGCAAATAGACTCAACTCCCTCTTCTGCATTCGCTATCGTCCCGTCCAGCGGAAGTGTAAACGATGGAATAATTTCAATAGTATCGGACTCAGACGGATTTGAATCTCCAGTTGACATTAGTATTGCAGGAGCTTCATTCTCAACCGGTTCCGCATCTCACAGGTTCACCTCTGAAATGAATCAGTATCAAACTGCAGCTATCAACTCGTTGACGCCCGGATGGGCAGACACAGCAACTGATAGAGATTGGAGGGTCGTGGAATTTTCACTTTCATCATCACAGGCCCAAACAGTCACAATTACTGGACTCGCAATCGGATATACAATGTTCGAGAATGTATCAGGCATCTCAGTCCCTATAGCGGACTATCACGATACGATGACTCAAGACGATCCCGCACCTGTGGAGATAGCCATCCCGGTAACCATTTCGTCCTCCACCGGTTCTATATCGATTGCCGGAGAGCTCGTGTATGATTATATCATGACGAATAGAGAATTCCAAGTACCTAACACACTATATCCAGATGGAGTGATAAACGAGATTGAGACTGCACATCATCACCTAAATGATAACTCATTATTGCACGCAATCGAACTCACTGGCTCTGCCTCTGATGGTCAAATAATAGCATTCAGAGCTGAAAATGGTAATGACGGGCTTTGGGGCCAAGGAACTGATCCAGTGACGATTACCCAGACTTCTGGAAGTAGCGTCGCCCCATTGAATATATCTCAGTCATCTGTAGAGATAATCACCCACTCTGATGGATATGATGATGTCGTCGTCAACTGGATGTTCGACGTCAACTGGAATTGGGATGATGTGGAATCTATCAGATGGGTGTCTACTGCTCTCGATGAATATGGCGAGTTCGTGTGGCCATCTGTATCATTCAGCGGAGAGGGCAACTCCAAGGCCGTTGAGAATGATTTGCAAATTGAGTCCTTTGAGGTACGTGATGAATACGGTAGGCTACTTTCCAATCCGTTCTCAACATTCTACCCCTATCCAGTAAAGTCATCAAATGACATCAATGTCTCTGGAACTGTTAGATTCCAAGACGCTTCTGATGCAAGGCCTCAGTCTACTGATTTCTTGGTAGGGCTCAACATGTCAGGAGCACTATACTCTATGACAATGGGCCAGAACGGATCCTTCGAAACAACCGTCGATTGGCTGATATCCACATCCCTAGGGTCCGAAGTTACTCTTTCTCCGCTAATTTTGACTGTCGGCCCTTCAGGCTCGACAGTAGGGGCAGTGGATACTTCGGGAACCCCTCCTCAGACCACCGTAATCATCGACTCTTCAGCACCAGTTGCAGGCCCATTGCAAGTCAACACCCCCTCCGGGCTCCAAGATGCCCATGGAAAGGTATGGGATCCAACTGTGCCGCTCTCAGTATATGTTACAATAGATGAATCTGAAGCTAGAGGTGAATCTATCACTCTAAAGTATTGGAGAGGTACTTCCGATGATGCCAACGCGGACGGGATTGCAGATGAAACAGAATATCTCAGTCAAACCCTTCCTCTATCATCTGGAATGACAGGGCAACAACAGGTCAACTTCATCGGAATAGATGTTTCAGCTCAAGACTTCAATAGTCCAGTACACATGTACGTAGAAGGTACCGATTGGGCGGGCCTGACCTATCAGGAAGGCGGTACTGGAGGCTCTGCAGGAGCTTCCAACTCCTGGGCTTCGGTGATAGTTGCAACAGACGAGCCAACCAGTATCCCTGCATCGGGATATTCCCTGAATACCGAGCTTGGATATCTAATGGCCGGCCACAGGCATACATTCTCTATGCAGATAGACGAGCCCAATGGAGTTGGTACTCTCGACAATGTCACTATCATGCTATGTGGGGATGGCCCCACTAATGTAGGGAAAATGTCCTACGACCCTTCAAGAGGGGTTCTTTGGGCTGCTCCCGATAGTATGGTTACTCCTTTGTCTGTACAGTCTCAATCTGTTACATCAGTCGTAACAGAACTGAGTATTGACTTCAAGATTTCTTGGGATTACGTGTGGGAGGAAGGGCAGTCGTCTTGCAAGCCCAGCGTCTCCATATTGGATGACTTGAATACGGTGGCTTATCAAAATAATATTGGTGAGCTTTCATGGCAATTGGATAACCAATTCCTGGCAATTCCCGATTCGATGACCGACCTGACCTCTCCTATGATGGACCAGGTAGAAAATCAGCTATTCCTCAGGCAGGGAGATGAATTCATTGTAACCGGGTCGTTACTCTACGCTGGCTCTGGAATGCCCATAAACAGTATTCCTGATAATCTCAGGGTCGAGGCGAGTGTTATTTATGGATCTCAGGAAATAAGTAGCGACACGGAGTTAGCCGAGGATTCTACATTCTCAATTATTGTAACACTTCCTGATAGAGTTCCTCTGGATCCCACAATGGCAGTTTCACTTACCGTCATAAATGTTCCAGGACTAGGTGGTTCAACTGCGAACTCTGAATATTCCATAGTTGTCGATAGTAGGTCCCCAACCGCTCTGTTCGACCAGCTAAAGTATCCTGAATCATCACTTACTATCATCGAGTCCGACATGGTTGACGATGTCCAAGTCACAGTAACGATGAATGATCAGATCGGTATGCAAGACGGCCCACTTCAGGTATCATGGGTCTACATGAGACAAAACTCTCCAGTGACCGGAACTGAGGATAGTGGCGAACTACTTTTAATTCTAGAAGGGGATAGATCTTCTTCTTCAGAATGGTCAGACGTGTATCAGTCAAGAATTGACCTGACTCCAGCTAATGGAATGCTAATAGAGGCAGGAGATTCGATTTCCTTTTGGATCACCTCCACTGATAAGGCAGGTAATGAAGTATCAGGCCTTGGAAGTGAATCTGTACCCAGGGCTCCAGCATTGAGAATAATGGAGTTCCTCGGCGAATATGTGAGATCCGTGTCTTCTCCCAGTGCTCCTCTGATGAACGAGATAGTAACTATCGAGACCTTCTGGGAAAATACGGGCAAGAGAGGTGGAACTCTGGTTGTCGGACTCTACGAGCTGATCTATGAAGTAGATGAAAATGGACAGTCCTCAGAGAGGTGGAAGGAATCGCTAACCACAGCCCAGACTCCTAATTTAGAGATTTCTCTGGAGGCAGAGTCCACCAGTGTGAGGGTCACTTTCAGATGGGAAGCTACTTCTCCAGGACAGCCTAATCTTTACATCGTTACCGATATTGATGGCGACGGCGCTATCGGGGAGGCCGATTTTAATGCGGCCGATATCGCGATAGGCGGAGTGAGTGTAGTGCCACCGCCGCCCACGGATGAAGGATCCTCGGATAGTGCGATCATGATGATCGGTGCAATTGCGCTCATCGCTGTCGCGGCCATAGGTTTCCTAATGAGTCGCAGAGGGAATGACGATGACGTATACTACGATGATGATGACTACGAATACGAGGAAGAAGAGTACTAGTGACTTTTTACCCGTCATGTGGAAAACAGTGTCAAATCCTTTTCACGACCTCGTGTGTTTATAGGCCAAATCGTGAATTTGGCCTCGAGGGAAATCCCTCAGATGGGATGCGTGGGAATAATGGACGATAGTTTATCTTTAGAAGAGCTTAGAGAAGAAGTTGACGATCTTAGACAACTAGTGAAGACTTTACTGACTATAATAATGGAAGAAGCCGACGGAGTTCAAACTGGCTCGGCCTCATCTATTCCCAATCAGCCAAAGCGCGGATATTGCATGTAATCAATATTCCACAGGCTCCGGATCCACTGTTCTCCACATATAGCAACAGGCCACCGTACGCCATGGCTTCCATTTCTCTGAAATTGAAAAAAGCTCTTCTCTAGACAATTTATCGCCCGCGTTGTATGATTTTTCAATCCCTCTTATCATCCCTATGTCGCCGATAGGAAAAACATCCGGCCGAAGCATAGTGAAAATCAGAATCATCTCAGCAGTCCATACCCCGACTCCTCTAAAATGGATTAATTTCTCTATTATTTCTTCGTCATTCATTATTTCCCAATTAAGTGAATCATATTCGCCCCAGGATTCAGAAATCCCTAGGACATACTCTGCCTTTCTCCGAGATAGCCCACAGCTTCTCATTTCATCAATATCAACTCGTAGAATATTTTTTGGAGTAATCTCGCCTATCTTTTGGCAGAACCTCTTCCATACCGTAGAAGCGGCCTTTACAGATATTTGTTGACCAATCACGGACCTAATCAGTGTGTAAAAAATATCACCTCTGGAGATCAATTCCAAATCATCGAATTTATCGATTACGCTCGCAAGTATAATATCGTTTAATGACAGCTCTTTTTTGGCGGTTTCCCAGTATTCTGGCCGTCTTCCTGGCAAGGGCATGGCACCTGCAGCGCCTAATGGTTCAAGACTACTGGCCTTCTCCCATCTCCATGAAAGCAGAGAACGTGGTGATTTCCATAGCAGGCATTTTTACTATGGTATTCTTATACCTCGTAATGACATCAGCAGATTCAATCCAAGATGATAATAACTGGCAGATCTCTGAAGTTTGCCTTGATGACCACAATTCATTACATACTCACGAACACGTCCAACTAACCATCATCATAAACGAAACTCAGGTTGAAATTAGTCCAAATATTGGAATTGGAGAGCCAGGATGTAATGGAATGAAAGGAATACATACGCATGATAATTCTGGTAAGTTACACATTGAAACTCCCAGTCCCATGTCAGCCCCATTAGGGGCATTCTTCGAGATTTGGGGAGAGTCATTCAGTGATGATGAGATAATGGGGCACAAAGCCGACGGTCAACATGAGGTGTTACTGACTATCAACGGAGAAGTAAACTCTCTCTATGAGGAATATATGATGGAAGATGGAGACATTATTGAAATTGAGTATGGTCCAAAATAGTCATCCCTTGATAACTGATATGGGTCTCAGCCTTGCCACGGGTCGAGCTAGCCCCGCCTGATTCGTCAAATTAATCACATCATCAACATCCTTGTATGCATCAGGTGCTTCCTCAGATAGCACATTGGGGGTTTTCGCCCTAACATGAATTCCCTTTCCTTCCAGCTCAGAAATTAGTTTCTCGGAATCGACAGAGGCTCTGGCCGCTGTTCTGGAAAGCCTCCTGCCTGCTCCGTGACAAGAAGAAGAAAAAGCATCATTCGCCCCATTGACCGGGCCTGCCATCACCCATGAAGCAGTGCCCATGTCTCCTGGGACAAGAACAGGTTGTCCCATCGGGAAGCTGGAAGATAACTCAGGATGATTACCACCCAATGCCCTAGTGGCGCCCTTCCGGTGGACACAGCAATTACACTGGCCGCCAGCTACATGATGCCGCTCTATTTTTGCTATATTGTGACTGACATCATATACTAAATCCAAATCACCATCAACTGAGTACTCGTTACGTAAGACTTCACGGAGCCTCTGAGTAAGAGCAGACCTGTTCGCAAAAGCGAAATTTCCTGCGGCATTCATGGCATCAAAATAACTCTCTCCCTCGGAGCTGTGAATAGGTGCGGATGCTAGTTGTCTATCCGGGACAGAAAAACCCCATTTTTCAGAAAACCAAGAATCTCCCCTCCTCGAGTAATTCGACTCAATATTTGCAACATGCTCAGAACATACCTGATGGCCAAGGCCCCTAGATCCTGAATGAATCATTGATGTGACTTGGCCGATTCTCAGGCCGAAAGCCTTTGCTGCTTCCTCATCAACAATCCTGTCAACTACCTGTAGCTCCATGAAATGATTTCCCGAACCCAAAGTTCCGAGAGATGTGGAACCTCTCTTCTTCGCCTTTGCACCTACATCCCTGTGCTCACTGGTAAGTAGGCCATTAGACTCTATACAGGTCAAGTCTCTCGCCTCAGCTAGCCCCAGTTCTACAGCGGCAGAAGCGCCACCCGCTAGGATGGAATCTAATTCAGACTCCCCCAAGGAAACTCCACCTTTTCTACTCGCTCCTGCTGGTATTTTTCTAGACAGCTCCTCAGCTAGATGCTTAGGATCAATGTCTGAAATATGAAGATCAGTAGAGCATAATCGTACTCCACAATTTATGTCGAAGCCTACTCCCCCGGGAGAAATTGAACCTCCTTGCTCTCCCCAGTCTACATCAGTAGCCACCACTCCCCCTATGGGAAAACCATATCCAAAATGCCAATCCGCCATGGCCCAGGCTTCTCCAACAATTCCTGGGAGACTGGCGGTATTCACCAGTTGAGCAGGGGACCTGTCGTCAGAGTGACCGGATAAGTGCCTCTCATCAGAGACTAGTATTGCATCGGTTAGCATCCTACCGTGTTTTGAGATTCTAATTCTGCCAGGCCCATCGGACTTCATATGCCTCCTCCAAGGTGCCTCCATAGTTTCGCGTTGCATACATAACGTTTCAAACCGCCGTTATGATCTAACAATCGAATTCAAGTCAAGCCCTTCAATGCGTTAGCAAGGAGGGCGACAATGGGGTTCGGCGAAATCAGCATTCCATACTGGAAAGAATCTGGTCATATGCTTAAAATTTGTAAGGTAACGGGTTTAAGATTTTGGACCAGAGATCGCAATAGGGTAACATGTGGAGATACCAATGAAGATCCTTACACATTCATAGGAAATCCAATAATTGAGGGGTTTTCATCCAGGGGGAAACAACTCAAAGATGAGATGAGGGAGGCATTTCTGAGCTTTTTTGATTCAAAGGGTCACACAAGAATCAACCCATATCCGGTTATCGCCCGATGGAGGGATGATATCCATCTGACAATTGCCAGTATAGCTGATTTCCAGCCTCATGTAACCAGTGGTACAGTCCCTCCTCCTGCAAATCCATTAGGAATTAGTCAACCATGCATTAGATTGACAGACGTAGCCGCCGTTGGGCGTTCAGGGAGGCACCTTTCGACCTTTGAGATGATGGCACACCATGCTTTCAACCGGCCCAAAGAGGGAGACGTTGTATACTGGATAGATCGATGTGTTAGATACTGCGATGAATTACTAGTTGAAAAATTGGGCATCGAACAATCCAGTATTACTTATGTCGAAAATCCATGGTCAGGAGGGGGTAATGCTGGTCCAGCACTAGAGGTAATTGTGGGGGGCCTAGAACTAGCAACTCTTGTTTTTATGAATCTGGAGGAGGATGAAAAAGGAGAGATAATAATCAAGGGGCAGAAATACAGCGAAATGGAACTTCAGATCATCGATACAGGTTACGGCCTTGAGAGATTCTGCTGGGCTGCCGCGGGAACCCCCACTATCTATGAGGCGATTTACCCAGAATCTATCGACTGGCTAAAGACAATTTCTGGATTCGATTCTTTCCTTGAATCCCTGAGCATAAGAGTAGAAATGGAAGTTTTATTGAGCGAGCTTTCCAGATTGGCTGGAATTCTCAATATCGATGTTGGAACTGATGTTGAGGAATTGTACAGAAATCTGTCAGAAAGACTATCAGAAAACGGAATATCAATCTCATTGGACGATCTAAAGAAGGTAACTGAGCCACTTTCATCCATATATGCAATTCCCGATCACATGCATGCAATTTGTAATATGCTGGGTGACGGCCTAGTGCCTAGCAATAGCAAGGCCGGATATCTAGTAAGGATGTTAGCAAGAAGAGTTTGTAGGATGAAAGACGCACTATCCATCCCCGTCAGTCTGTCACAATTAGGTGCGCACCATATTCAAACTCACTTGGACATAGGCGGTTTTGTACAATCTGAGGATGGCATTCTGAAAATATTAGAATTGGAAGAGGCCAGATACCACGAGATGTTGAGGAAGGGGAGGGCGGCAGTAAATACTGCATTGAAGGGAACCCCTCAAGGCTCAAAACAAATTAATGATGAGATTCTATTCAGATTGTCGGAAGAGAGAGGGCTAAATCCAGACATGGTGGTTTCTATAGCTAAGGAACTCGGATGGCCGAATTTAGAGGTCAGAGTTGGATTTACTGCGGATATGGCGGCAAGAAACGCACTAATGACTAAGAATGCTTCAAAGTCTAAAGATAGAGGTTTTGTCTTCGACACGAGTGGTATAGAGATAACGCAGCTAGACTATTATGATGATACAGAGGCTCTAGAATTTCAGGCTGAAGTATTACATTGTTTCACTCTCACTGATGATATGATTTCGGAACTGACATTCTCAGGAGAGGTCGAATCTATGCCCACTCATGCCATAGTAACTGACAGAACCTTGTTTTACCCAGAAGGAGGTGGACAATTGGGCGATCAGGGGAAATTTTCGCAGGACGGCAGGGAGTTCCTTGTTCTAGATACTAAGTCTCAGGAAGGAGTTGTTCTGCACTTTACAGGAAATCCGCTCAAGCAGGGCAAGGTAATGGGAACTCTAAACCGTAACAGGAGAAAGCAGTTGATGGATCACCATACTGCTGTCCACATAGTCGGGGGGGCCGCACGCCATATTCTAGGGCCGCACGTTTGGCAGGCGGGCTCTAACAAGGGGGCAAGATATGCCAGATTAGATATCACACATTATTCTAGATTGACCAGAAAAGAAATAGAGGCCATTGAAGATCTTGCGAACAATATTATCGATTCAAATCTAAAAATTAAGAAAGAAGTCCTAGATAGATCGGACGCAGATAGTAAGTATGGATTTGACATCTATCAAGGTGGCCCGCCTAAGCACAGCAGAATCAGAGTGATTAGTATCGGAGATTTTGACGTACAAGCCTGCGGAGGGACGCATCACGAACAAGTGTCTAGTATTGGCGAGTTGAGGATACTAAAGTCCAGTCAGGTACAAGACGGGGTAGAGCGTCTGCAAATCGTGGCAGGGGAGACGTCGAGGGACAACTCAAGGCGTCAAGAGCGCATATTGAGTGAAGCTTCAGAGGTACTTGGTGTGCAGTCAGAAGACCTTCCAAAGGCTGTTTCTAGATTTTTCGAGGAGTGGAAAGTCCAACAAAAGAAGATTGAGTCATTAGAAGCAGAAATTGTCAGGCTCAGGACAACTGGCGGTGGCGATGATTCGACCGTAGTAGATGGAGTGAGATATGTCATCATGGAAGTAGAAGGAGAAATGAAGCAGATGATGACGATGCTCTCACAGCTAACTCGCGATACCGAGAGGCCAACCTTGGCGGTATTGGGAACCAGAATTGGAGGAGGCAAGTTAATTGTCGCCTGTACTGAAGACTCAATTGCTTCAGAACGGCATAATGCAATCGAGATCCTTAATGAAATTTCAGGGCATATTGGAGGGGGAGGTGGAGGTAGACCGACCATGGCCCAAGGGGGCGGAACCAATGGAGAGGGCATCCCAAATGCGCTTAAAGCTGCAAATACACACCTAGGATTATGATATTATGGTTGAGATTATCGACGTTTCAGCCCGCGCCGCGGCAATAGAATATGCCATTCGAGATGTGGTAGTTCCAGCAGTAGAACTCGAGAAACAAGGCCATGAAATAATACGAATGAATGTCGGCGATCCGTTGGCATTCGACGGACTTCCAACCCCACGACACATGATCAGCGCTTACAAGAGTGCCCTTGATGACCAAAAAAATGGATATGGTCCCTCTTATGGCATTCCTGAGTTGCGTGAGGCCATTGCAATATCAGAGAATAAAAAAGGATGGAATTGCCATAGAGATGATGTTTATGTTACTCATGGAGTTACTGAGGCTTTACAGATTATTTTCGCATCTTTCTTAGAATCTGGTGACAAAGTTCTGGCTCCCGGTCCGCATTACCCGCCCTACATGGCCTATCCTCAGATGTATGGCGCCACAACTGTTGAGTATCGGCTAGATCCAACCGATGGTTGGCGAATTGATTTAGAAGATATCAAAACAAAAATGGATGAAAGCGTACGCTTGCTAGTTGTTATCAACCCCAATAATCCAACTGGCAATGTCGCAACTGCAGATGAAATCGACAGTCTAATTGAGATAGCCGAGCAGTGGCCAAAATGTACAATTATAGCAGATGAGATTTATGACGGATTGGATTTCACCGATAAATTAGTATCAGTAGCTTCACGATCCAGTAAAGTCCCAGTATTGGCCTTGAACGGAGTTTCAAAGGTTTACTTCGCCCCAGGATGGAGGATTGGGTATATGGCATGGCACGACCCATCTGGCAAGCTAGGTCTGGTCAGAGACGGAGTCGAGAGGCTTCTTAGAAGCAGACTCTGTGCTTCAACTCCCGCTCAGTTTGGATATCTGGCAGGTCTTTCAGATGATTCTGAGTGGCTCAAAGGCCATCGTATCAGGATAAAGGAGAGACTAGATTATTGTATCAAGAGGATCTCAGAAATAGATGGACTAGAATGCGAGCCTCCAGGCGGGGCTTTCTACTTATTTGTCAGGATTACTGATGATGCGCTATCATCAGATGATAAAAAATTTGTACTACGGCTACTTGAAGAAAAGCATGTCTTAGTAGTGCATGGTTCTGGATTCTCTCCTGAGTATGGCCGCGGACATTTCAGGATGGTGTGCCTGCCAACAATTGAAATCTTAGACGAGGCATTCAACAGGATCTCTGATTTTCTAGGAGGCTGATTATCTGGGATTCCTAGATCTTTTCAGGAAACATAAATCACTCTCTGAAACCTTAGAAGAAAGGTGGAAATCAGAATCAGATGGATCAATCTCTGATAGATGGAGCCAGGGCCAAAAAACTTGGATGGTTAGTCCTATTTGGCTGAATTCACTTTTGTCAAATGTCGAAATGAAGACAAGCCTCAGTCTCGGGAGAAAAATCGCTCATGCATCTTCTGAGTCGGAGGAGTTCCTCTTTTCTTTACAGGAAGAGATTCCTAGGGGGAAGAATCCACGAAAATGGAAGAAGTTCTCAGAAGGCAGGATATGTAGGGGCTTAGGGGAAATCGAAATCATTGAGGAAACTTCTGAAAAGACCACCATTCTGGTTAACAGATATTGCTCGGGACCGTTAGATGCAGGGATTATTGCTAGTACGTGGGAGGTGGCTACAGGAAAGAGGCACAAATTCAGATGGTCTGAATCGAAGGACGTACTGATGGTGGAACTGACCAAGGATGAGGTGAAAATCCCATCGCCTCGAGAAATGAAAAAGAATTGGTCTGGTTCCGATGAAACATTGAACAACTCAAGCATCATTCAGTGGAGTGATGTCAGGGAATTAGACAAAATGAGTTGGGAAGTTAACGGCGAAAGAAAAATTATGATTCATAGGGATTTAATACTTAGATTCGAAGAATATTCTCTATCTCAAATAAGCTCATTACGAGATTCCAGGGAGGGCGACTATATCTGGAATGACGTAGACGGAAATAGATCTTTATGGTGGACGGCAGTTGCAGACTCATGCAGACAATTATTTTCCGATAGCGAGAAGCATGTAATGATATCAGAGGCTAAAGATTGGACTAGTTCATCAATCAGAAACCTCTCCCTCCAGGGGCTGGGAAGACTTTCTAATCCAGAACTAAAGTCAGAAAATGGAGAATTGGACTCTGAAGTAATAGGGTGTTTTCACCCTGCTATATTTGGAGGAATACTACTGGGTTGCTGGGAGAGGTCTACAGGAGTCAAGGGTAGGCTGAAAATGGGTTCCGGAGAAGGAGTTGTGACTGTAAATATAGCTCCAAAGAGAATTTCTACATCCAGCTTATGATGAACCTGTTCTGTCAAATGTTATATCCATCCCTAATGTCAAAGGGTCGGCCCCCTAGGGGGCCGGGGTGAAACAATGGGTATGAATCACAACCAATATGCAGTTACTGCCATCGTCGCAACCCTCTGTCTGGCCGGAATTTACACGATTATTGGAGCCGGGCTATCAACAACTGAGTCCGGCGGATTTGAGCCGGCCGGGTCAGATGTTGTAGATATCGAAGCTACTGGACAAGGTGGCACAGATACCGATGGGGACGGTATTCCAGACAGGATGGAAATGACCCTTTATGGGACAGACTGGAGGGAGTATGATACCGATAATGACGGCTTGGATGACGGCTGGGAAATTAGGAATGGATTAGACCCACTAGATAATGGTGAGCCGGCCGATTCTGAGATTCCGTTTTCAGACACCGACAATGAAGATGAGACGGGGGAGCAAAATGAAACGTTCCCAAATCCCGATAATGGCCCATATGGCGACCCTGATAGGGATGGGCTGACAAATACCGAAGAGGCAGCTTTGGGAACTAAGCCTATGGACAGTGACTCTGATGATGATGGCTTGAATGACAAGTGGGAGTCCTTGCACGTCCATGAGATTATCACTCCCAATGGGGTCCTCAGATTATTAGATCCATTAAACGCCAATCGGGATTGTTATTTCCTTACTCCGGATGGATCCGTAAATAGCCAGGGGCCAGATGCTAGACAGCAGATAATGAACGAGCTAAGCAATGAAGATTGGAATCTGGTCGCCAACGCCGATGGCGAGATATCATGCGACGCCGCACTCGATTTGGAGCAACCTACCCCCGACGGTCTCAGAAATTTCGTGGAAGAGAGATATGATACCAATCCCCTCCAAGAAGACAGTGATGGCGATCTAATAGCAGATAGGCACGAAATTGCATTTGGATTTATCGAATTGGGTACTCACTGCGGAGTTCCCGTTTTTGGAACGATTACCTTACAATCGCCATTCAGTGAGTTCATGTCCGAGGCAGGCGACCTGACATGGTTTGAGCAGGATATGGACGGGGATGGCCGATTGAATGGTCCCAGTGACTGGGATACTGATGGCGATGGAATGCCCGATGGATTCGAATACTGCTATGGCGATCTTCTGGATCCATCCAATGCAACAGATGCATTCGGGGACCCGGATGAAGATGGATTGAACAATGTAGAGGAGTATGAGGTTGCCTATACATGGGGGCCATCTAATTTCACAGATCCGAGGAATTCCGATACCGACAATGACGATATGCCCGATGGCTGGGAATATCTTAGTGGCATACATCCAAATGATGGAAGTAACGCAGATGACGATCCAGATTTTGACGGATATGACTCCGATGGAGACGGTGGCGTCAGATATTCCGACATGGTCGGCGTCTCAACAGTTCAATCAATTATGGTAGAAATCGGTGACTATGTACCTGTCAACAAGACAATATTGTATGTGAGAACGGTACAAGATAGCGAGTACGTCAACATACCAGTGAAGACACTGACTGCTGGTTATGTTTATCACATCAATGTCGAGGTGGGGGATGAAATTTCTAGCAGACTACAGGATTTGGTTATCGTTGTAGAGGAAGATGAAAGGTTCACCAATCTAGATGAGTACAACGCAAGAGATAGAGACGGCGATGACGTTGTCGATGGAAGATCAACTGACCCACTCTCGCCAGATACCGATGGAGATGGATTGATTGACGGAATCGAGGTTATAGGATGGACAATCAGAATTGTTGATCATGGTGTCAGGGATGTTATTGTCCGAAGCGACCCCGGCGCATACGATACCGACAGGGATGGTCTGTCAGATGCAGTTGAATACTTCGAGACATTTACCAACGCAACTGATAAAGACACCGATTCAGATGGTTTAGAAGACTTCACAGAAGCAATAGATGGATTCGTTTGGAACGGTTCCGTTTACTACACCAATGCATCTGCCTTTGATACGGACAACGATGGGCTAGAAGATGGCGAGGAGGTAGTAGACGGGGAGGATCAATATATCACTCATGCCAACAACGCCGATAGCGATGCAGACGGACTAAATGATGGGGGAGAAGTCCTATTCGTCCCAAGACCGTGGCAATCCGCAACAAATCCTTTGAACAATGATACGGATGGTGATTCTCAGCCAGATGGCTGGGAGATGCAGGTATTTTCTGTACAGCAGAATACCAATAGTCACAGCCTCTGGGTGGTTACAGACTGGTGGCTCCCCCCAGGTTGTGACTCAATGATGGAATGTGGACTGGGGCCCGGTGGTTGGATTTGGAAGAATTACTTGGACGGGTTCTCTTCCTCGGGAGACAGAGATGGCGATGGAATGTTAGATCCAGAGTATTTCCTTTGGGAGTTGAATATCTCAGGGTTCTTCATACCCGATGGAGGCAGGTGGGCCTTAGATCCCTCGTATGGTTCCATTCCTGATTCAGTCTTCGATATAGACAATGATACTCTGATGAATTCCCAAGAGGCACCTGACCGATGGGATACTAATCCAGTATCACACGATACAGATGGCGATAAGTTGCCTGATGGCTGGGAGGTCACATACTCTGAAGAATCATTAATGATGGGTCTTGTTGACAATAATACGCTTGATGCATTGGGGGCTAGGGGTCCGATGGATCCTAGGATGCCAGACTCCGACTTGGATGGAATAGACGACGGTCAAGAAGACTTTGATGATGATGGCCTAAACCGTACTAACCTAATGAATAGGTACTGTCCAGGGTGGAATAATCCTCAGAATTCTGAGTGCCACATAGATCACATGACACAAGCTGGAATCAGGTTCTATAATGATCTTGAAAACTATACTAATTTTGAAGAATACCAGAACGGCACCAATCCCGTTAACGCAGATACAGATGGAGATATCTGGGAAGATGGCTCTGAGGTGTACCATCAAGATCAGGATGGAGACTCAATGTGGGCTGGATGGGAGTATTATTTTGGATTCGACCCCATGGATCCGGCCGATGCCAATGTTGACTCGGACGGGGATGGCTTTGTGAATAAGTGTGAGAACAAATGGAACACACATCCAAAGGACCCAACCAGCTTCCCATCCCAAGGTGAACTTTGCGACATGTTCAACTAGGTCCTCATCCTCTCTTAGAATACGAGAGTTGTTCCTATGTCATGGTGGATTTTTCCTACTACCGCAGACGTTGGAATAAGGTCCTTCTCAAATTCAATTGAGGGCATCATCAGGGAAACAACTCTTGGAATCCAGGAATATCAGCTCCTAGGGCCCATACAGGAACTTAATTCACTCGTTAGGCATAATGCTACATGGGCTGTTCCGATAACTGGTAATGATATGGAAAGAGGACTAGTTAGGTGGCTAGAAGAGGTACTATACAGAGGATATGGAGAGGGTCAGTGGCTAGTTGACATTTCCATTTCGACTTCTAATGAGTACATATCTGGACATGTATCTTGGGTAGATTCGGATTCCATTGAGAGAGAAATTGAGGTCAAGGCTATCACCATGCATGAGCTAATTCTCAAGGAGATTCCTGAAGGGGGAACTGTCAGAGGAATAATGCCAGAGGTGCCCGATTTTGAAGGTCCTGGATGGATTTCACAAGTCATTCTTGATATCTAGGAAGCGGCTTCCAACAAGTACATGGCCCCACTGAGCATTATCCCTATCATCACTCCATTCCGGATTAATTCTGACTCTAGTGAATTCAACCATCTCTTGCCCACCCTAGCTCCAATAAGCGCGGATACTACCAATATCAGTATTAGGCTTAAGTGCGAGTAAATCTCACTGCTTCTATATGCGAGATAAACCGGAATCCTTGATAAATCAACGCATAATGCTAGAATACTCGCGGTGGCGGCATATGACATCTTATCGGGAATTCTCTTGGAGAGAAACATCGACCGAAGGGCGCCCTGATGTCCTGAAAGGCCTCCCATGAAGCCAGATCCAAAACCCCCAAATCTGTCATTAGCCTCGGGGATTCTGTAACCTGTCCACCTTTCACTAATTGTGAGAATTGGAAGAATCATCAATGCCAACCCGAGAATTCCTAAGAGGGGCTTCTGAGGTACTTGACTCTGAAGGGTGGCGCCGGTTATTGAACCGAATACTAGCCAAACACCATATCTCCTAAATGCGGTGAAATCAACATTCTCCCAGAGCAGAGCTAATTTTCCTGCATTATGGGCTCCATGAACTATCGCGACCACCGCTACTGCCTCATGCGGGGGCATCAGTACCAGAACTAGGGGAGTAAGTATTGTAGAGAGTCCGAAACCAGCCGGAACCGTCAGAGCGGCCGTAACAAAAGCGCCGATCGCTACAAGCGCAAGTAACTCATCCACAGTCAACGGAAAATAAAGCTGTTAAATTCTGTTTCCCAGATAGTTTACTCTTCAACATTGAATCTTTGATATACTTCATTGGTCGTCTGTGTGACTCTGATGAACGTGGTACACTTGGGCAGATCCTTGATCCTTCTAGCGCCTACATAGGAGCATGCAGACCTAACTCCTCCGAGTATTGATTGGACAGTCTCCTCCAAAGCTCCCCTGTATGGGACTCTGACCTCCTTTCCTTCAGGTGCTCTATGCTTGGCCACTTCTCCATAGTACTCCTGCATTGCCTTCGCAGAGGACATGCCATAGAATGACTTGTAC
>MDTC01071909.1_pt1 | contig 17413 bp, 19 predicted proteins | sample 811181 | NCBI WGS metagenome assembly MDTC01 (sample SAMN05326644, study PRJNA326480) | marine metagenome | isolation source: seawater | place: Pacific Ocean: North | collected 2011 | reverse complement strand
TTTCCACCAACCGGTGAGTGGAAGATTTATGGTCTATTCTTACCTGATGAAGCTTTAGAGAAAATATATTTTAAGAATGCAAAAGGACTGCTTGGCTTGAGAAAATGAAAAGGTTATCCTGGTCAAGGTTATGCCTCAAGGTTGATAGAGGTGAATTAAACGAAGACTAGGCACCAGAATTATTACACATGAATAAAAAAGGAAGCCATGTACGTCGCTAGTTATATATTTGGAATTATCGGAATGATTGGATTCTATGTAGCTAGTATTTTTTTTGATACACACAACACTTCATTTTATAGCATTATTTCCGTTAGTACGACTTGTACTCTATTATCTACTTACTTTCATTGGCAAGGCTCGACGGTGAAAGCCAATCCTGAAATTACTATTTACTTAATTAATCGTCATGATGGCTATGGATTGCGATTAATTATTGAAAATATAAGCAATGAAGATGCGTATAATATAAACCTTACTTTTGAACTAAAAAACAATCAACCATTTCCAATACAACAGAAAACGTACAAAAAGACGTTTCCGATTAATCTTATTGATGGAAAGGATAGAAAAGATATCTCAGCAATAGTTGTTGCTAATTCTGGTCACTCTTTTAATGCGACATGGAATTGGAAAAATGAAAGAGGTAAAAAATTCTCAAGAGAAAATATAGTCAATTTCTAACAATCAAAACCAGTAGTCCAGAGGAAATTCAGGCTAGATTCTAATATAAAGCTGATGGATCAGGCCATTCTGCGACACCACTCTCCTTTGGCAAATATCAGAAATTTTGGATTAATTTGTTAAATGAAAGAGTGTTTATAAAAAAAACCTTTTCCATATGTTTTTGATAAGATAGTATAAATAGCATATACAATTACAAAACATTCAGCAGACTAACTAAAAGGAGAAATTATGCGGGAGAAGACACCGGGAGAACAGCTAAAGTTTCCAGTCACTTACCGGTTAAGGATTATTGTTATATCGACTATGGCGTTGTTGTTTGCCTTTCCGATATATGCACAGGAAGAGTTGTGGAAAAAACTGAATTGTAAAGTGATTAAATTTTATCAAGAGGGCCAATACAGGAACGCGACAAGTGCGGCCAACGAAGCACTGAAGGTTGCGGAGAAAACATTTGGCCAGGATCATCCCAGGGTTGCAACATCCCTGAACAATCTGGCCCTGATATATAAAGCCCAGGGTAAGCACGCTGCGGCTGAAGATTTTTACAAGAGTGCACTGACAATTTTAGAGAAAACCCTTGGCGCAGATAATCCCAAAGTCGGAACTGCCCTTTACAATCTTGCACGGCTTTATCATGAGCAAGAGAAGTATGCCGAAGCGGAACATATGTATAAACGGGCGCTTGAGATAGACGAGAAGATACTCAGTCCGGAACATCCTGATGTAGCTTTATCCCTGAATAATCTGGCACTACTTTATATAGATCAGGAGAGGTATGACGAAGCAGAGGCTCTTTTTAAGCAAGTGTTGACAATATTGGAAAAGACCCTTGGGCCGGACCATCAGAATATTGCATATGTCCTAGAAGAACAGGTGTCGCTTTATCTGAAAACAGGAAGGAAGGATGAAGCGGAACAATCATCTAAGCGGGCTGAGCAGATTCGTACCAAAGGGATTAAGTAATTAATACCCTTCCTTATAAACATAACTACGGAGGTTATTATGCCAGGAAAATGTATAAAACATTTCCTTCTTATTCTTGCTTTACTTTTTATACCAGCTAGCCTGTTTGCTGAAATCAAATACGAGAAGGCTACTTTTGCTGGAGGCTGCTTCTGGTGTATGGAGCGCCCATTTGAAGATTTGAAAGGTGTTTCAGAAGTTTTATCCGGTTATACTGGTGGACGTAAAAAAACCCCGACGTATGAAGAAGTTTGCGCAGGAGCAACCTTTCATTTTGAATCGATCCAGATAACGTACGATCCCGCTAAAACAAGTTATTCAAAACTACTCGATATCTTCTGGAGACAGATAGACCCGACCGATCCCGACGGCCAGTTTGTTGATCGTGGTCTACAATACAGGACAGCCATCTTTTATCACAACGAAGATCAAAAACGTCTGGCAGAGGAATCGAAAGAGCAGTTGGACAAGTCAGGAAGATACGAAGAGCAGATCGTTACAGAGATTATTGAAGCAACTTCATTTTATAAAGCGGAAGGGTATCATCAGGATTATTATAAAAAGAGCCCGGTAAGGTATAAGGCATATAGGAAAGGCACCGGTCGTGATAAATTCCTGGAAAGGATTTGGGGCAGAAAAATGGATACAGACCATGATCGTAATAAAAAGAAAGTTGATAAATCCGTTAAAGCAGAACGGCTAAAAGATTTAAGTTCACTTCAATATAAAGTAACTCAGGAAAGCGGTACGGAAAGGCCATTCGAGAATGAATATTGGGAAAACAAAAAAGAGGGAATTTACGTCGATATCGTATCCGGTGAACCACTCTTCAGCTCACACGACAAATTTGCATCCGGAACAGGCTGGCCAAGTTTTACAAAGCCGCTTGAGCCTGAAAATTTTGTGGAAGTGGAAGATAGAACATTCTTTATGAAGAGAATAGAGGTAAGAAGCAAACATGCGAACTCTCACCTCGGCCACCTGTTTGACGACGGCCCTGAACCAACAGGACTCCGCTATTGCATAAACTCAGCATCTCTCCGCTTCATTTCAAAGGAAGATCTGGAAAAAGAAGGATATGGTGAATATAGAAAACTTTTTGAGAAATAGAATGCAGGTAAAAACAGGACACAGATATATGCAGATTTCACAGATAAAGATTCAGCGGAAAATATTAGTGGTGTTATCGCTGACAACTCTCCTGTTTGGTTGTGGCTCAACGGCATATAATATTAAATCTACCAGAGAACTAAACGGCAAAAAATTACTTACAGGCCAATTTGTTTTTTATAATGACGACGTGTACATTGAAAATGGTGAAGGATTTTCCATATTTTTTAAAGAAAGAGATGATAAAACACTCAGAATGTTTCAGCCTGATGAAAAAGGATATGTATACATACCTGTAGATGAAGGCCAATATTATATTTCAAGGATTAAGTATAATAAACTTAATGGATATCTCCTCTTTCCTATACATCAAAGCTCCGGGATAAATGTTGATGTTTCTGATACCGTTGTAAATTTAGGTACAATCCAGATAAGTCTTCAACAAAATATAACATCCAGAATTGCATATGTATCCACTTATGGTTACCCTTATGCAGGTAAATTGATGCCTTCTTCACTAAAACCTGAGTTAAGCATCACTCAAATCCCTGACTGGGACACTACTCATCAATATATATTATCATCGAAACTTGATATATTGGCTGAATCTGTCAGAGGTGAAGTTGTTTATTTCTCAGAAAAGGTGGAGACTCCTTTTAGATAATAGCCTCAATTATTTATTAATAACGATTATCATCGTGAAAAACCAATTATGAAATATTATTCTATGAAAAAAATGTAATCTTTTCTTTTAAGGTACGTTAGACCAGGTTGTCAGCCCTGCTTTGTCATGTGAACGGTTATGCCACGCCTAATTTTATACTTTATTAGCTTCCTATCAATAATTAAATTGTGTAAAATGCAGAGCTAATATTTACCTGAAATTCTACATTTAAGACCATTTAACTAGAAATAATGCTAAATAAAAAACTATTATCTATAGCCGTAATTATTGTTGTCGGCATAGGTTGCCACTCAACGCCGGATATTGTGAAGGCTGACAGGTTGAGGAACTTTCCTGCTGAAATAAGCGAGGGAGATATTGTTCATGTTGCAACCGGTGAGAAGATAACATTTCCACAACTTGCCGACTCTTTTGACAGTACCAGGATAATCTATGTAGGCGAGGTACATTCAAACATGGAATCTCATGTATTAGAACTACAGGTCCTGAAGGAGTTTTATAAGAGAAGCGGTGGTAATTTAGCGGTCGGAATGGAGATGTTTAAGAGGCCGCATCAGGAAATTCTCGACAAATGGACAAATGGAGAGATCAGTGAAAAGGAGCTATTATATTCAACCGATTGGGATTACGAGTGGGGATATGACTATAACCATTATAAAGAGATTATGGACTTTATACGTGACAATAAGATCCCGGTTGTTGCAATGAACATTACAAAACAATTCGGTAAAAAAATAAGGAAAAAGGGAATTGAAGGCTTGAGCGAAGAGGAGAGGAAAACTCTGCCAGAAATAGATACTACTGACATCTATCACAGAAAATACCTTGAAAGAATATTGATTGGCCACAGCCATGGTGACACCGACATGAGTGGTCTCTTCGAGAAGTTTTACCTGGTGCAGTGTGTCTGGGAAGATGTTATGGCTGACAGTATAACCGGGTATCTATCCTCCCCAAAAGCAAACGACAGAAAGTTACTGGTATTCGTAGGAGGAGGTCATATCATTTATCATTTTGGTGTTCCAAAAAGGGTGTACCGAAACAACCATCTCCCCTATCTAACCATTGAAACATACGAGAAGAGAGCTCTTAATCCGGACAAGGATCATCCGTTGTTCGCAGGAGATATACCCCTTCAGCCTGCAGATTATGTAAAGGTTGTTAAACTGCCAGAACCGAAGAAAACAAAAGTGGTGCTCGGTATAATGATTCGAAACTTGAAGGAGGATGAAACGGAAGAGGAGAGAGAAGAGAAAGACAGGAAAGAGCAGAAATATAAGGTTGTTATGGATAGCGTGCGTGAGGATAGTCCCGCCGAAAAGGCCGGACTGCAAGCAGGAGATATTATCTTGTCAATGGACGGAGAGGCAATCAACAGGGTATTTGATGTGATCTATCATGTACGCCAGAAAAAGTCCGGAGATACTTGCCAGTTAGAAATATTGCGAGGGGAAGAGAATATAACAGTTGACGTAACTTTTTTTGAATCAAAAAAGTAATTGGTCGTTATTACAAAACCGATGCTGATTTAAGTAAACCGAATATGAACCTTACAGACAAAACAATTAAGATCATTTAATCCAACAAAAGGAGGTGACACTTTGAAAGTTGCAGTAACCGGTTCTTCAGGACTCATAGGATCCAGCCTGATTTCATTTCTATCAGAAAAAGATATTACCTTCAGTAAGATCTTACGTGAAAATCCAAAAGAAGATGAAATTTCCTGGACGCCAGAGGATGGAGATTGGAATTCCGCTTTCGACGAAGGTATTGACGGAATTGTCCATCTGGCAGGAGAAAACATTGCATCAGGAAAATGGACCAAAAAGAAAAAAGAAAAAATCAGGAGCAGCCGTATTGAAGGAACAAAGAGACTTTGCGAGCACATCTTAAAACTACCCACCACCCCTTCTGTCCTTGTTTGTGCATCAGCAATAGGCTATTATGGTGACAGGGGAATGGAGTTTCTGAATGAAGGCAGCTCAAGAGGGAGCGGATTCTTGCCGGATGTGTGTGTCGGCTGGGAAGAGGCAACAGAATCCGTATCGAAAGCGGGTATCAGAGTAGTAAATGTAAGATTTGGTGTAGTTCTCAGTAAAGACGGTGGAGCTCTGGCAAAGATGCTGACCCCCTTCAAGATGAAAATGGGAGGAAAAATTGGAAGAGGAACACAGTACATGAGCTGGGTAGCCATAGACGATGTAACAGGTGCAATTTATCACACATTGGTTACGGATTCGCTGAAAGGGCCTGTAAATGTAACAGCCCCCAACCCGGCAACAAACAAGGAATTCACTGATACGCTTGGGAAGGTGCTAAACGTGCCTACTGTAATGCCAATGCCCGCATTTGCTGCAAAGTTCGCATTTGGTGAAATGGCAAAAGATCTGCTACTTGCAAGTACAAAGGTTGCACCAAAGAGGCTGGCTGATTCTGGATATGAATTTCAATACCCGGAACTCGAAAATGCACTTAAACATATTTTAGATTAAATTACTAATCTTCACACAAAAGCACAATCGGAATTCGGATTGTAGAATAAAAGATATGGAAAGAAAATTCTCACTGATAATCTCTGTTCTACTTGTAGGAGTTCTTACCGTCATTGCTTCCTGCAAAAAGCCTGATGAAGTAAAAATTAAAGAGGATAAAGCATATACACTTCTTCAGGATGATCTGGCACGATCCATGAAAAAAGCATCTCTGGTGATGAGAAGATTATCAAGAGCGGTAAAAAATAACGATTGGGTCGAAATGGATATGTGGACACAAGAGCTTAAGGAAGGTATCGGCTTCAGTTGCGTAACACAATACATGATTGAGAATAATGATATTTCATTAAGATTTATTATGTTGAGCAATCAATTTAACAGCGCCATAAACAAATTAATGTTAGCCAGCAAAAATCATTATTCAGAAAAAGCAGATTTAGAATTCAAAAATTTAGTATATTCGTGTGATTCGTGCCATGACAGTTTTAATGAAGACGCGGAAGGCAAACTGGATTTTAGCGATACAGAAGAGGAATAGGTGACAGTAGACAAATTCTAGACATGAAACTCTTGGCTTAAAGCCTATGAGCGTATTTCTGTTACCATATTTGAATGGAGAAAATGACCGTGACTCACTGTTGACAATAATGTGCAAACTTGTACAAAAAGGAGTTATATCTCAATCAAATGAAGATGGACAGGTAACCGATGCAGAGGCTGTTCATAATATACTAACGCATGAGCTGGAAAAGAGTCTGAGATGGCTGGGAAGAGTAACATTACTGGAATCGTAAACCATTACAAAAAAGGGAAATCAGGTAAATTACTAACTGAAAAAAGATTACAGATTTTAAGGACTTATTTATGATAAACAAAAATTTATCCATTCTACTAGTTATTTTTATACTATTAATTGGTTTACAAAGCCGTTCACACTCTTCTCCGGATGAAGTGGAAGAATATACACAGCAGTGCAAAAACTTCTTAAATCGACACTCCGGAGGGTTAGAAGATGAATCTTTTGAAAAAATGCTGGGATACATTGGCAACGCACAGATTTGTAGAATAGAGAAAATATATAATAAGCTGAATGAAGCAGAGAAAAGCAGATTAAAGGATGTTGTATCACATATTGAAGATGTGAAAAAAGGATTGTCGAAAGAAAAGCAGGAACGGATTAATGAATCAATCGCTGCTATCATGCCAGCAATAGAAAAAGAACTATGGGAAGGACTATCAAACGATGAATTAAAGGAGCTGGATATTCTACTTAGAGATAAATGGAATGGTATGCTTAATGCGTTAGAACAGAACGATATTGACAAAGCAGTAAACTACTTTCATCATACCGCCAGTGAAAAGTACAGAAACCTTTTTAAGACGCTGAATCCTGATGGCAGGAAAAAGATAGGTAAGGACCTTGCAAACATTCAACTAGTAAAAGTGGTAACAAACGCTGCAATATATGAAATAACAAGTGAATTGAAGGGCGAAGTGTCAACTTTTCAATTGGCGTTTGTAAAGGATTCACATGGAGCATGGGTAATAAAGTCATTTTAGGAATTAAAGATAAAATAGAGAATATGGAAAAAGAGACAATACTAACTGACATTATATCCACCCAATCTCTCCCAGATTACGAAGCTGTAGACGTTCTGTGGACTACACTAACGACAGTTGTAAATGTAACCAAAGAAGATGGTAAAAGCACATCCGAACAAGATCCTCAAGGGCTGGAGTCACTTTTAGAAAAATTCTCTGAGGATGAAATGAAAAGGCTGTTAAAGGATCAATCTGTAGACTCATTAGTCTTTCTTGATCCGCCACTAGAAACTGTACTCACAGACCCCGAAGGAACAGCGGATAAAATTTCAACTATGAGGGCAATTGGAACGTTAAGGTCATCAAGGGACTCTGATCCAAAGGAAGCACTGATTAATTTAGTCAAAGTTTTAGAGATAATATATGCCCAGGGCCTTAAAGAGAAGCCAGGAACCTCCAACAAGGAAATTTTATTGTTAACTCGCAAGATACTCTATCTGTTATGCATACTGACAGTTTCAAAATCATCATAATCTGAATTGAACAATTAAATTTTGATGTTGTTCAGAAATAACATATATCTCCTGTCTTAACTATTGGTTTCAATTACAAGGCCAAATCTGTTAGAATCTTATTCTAAATTGAGTAGTAAATGTAAGTACAATTAACTAAATTTAAGTTTGAAAGGTTTTCGAGATGGAAAAGGTTCATGAAATGGTAGTCAAATGTATTGAAGTATTAGACCCTGAAATAAAAATTCAATTTGAAGATGTCCCAGCCGGATATTCGTTACCTGATAAAAAACAGATCATACTTCCTCTGTATCAATATGATTTCCTGATGATATTCAGAGCCGCTTTGCGCGAGACAGCACATGTTCTGTTTAGTACCAAAGTCCCTGAAAGCAATCTGAATTACGAAGTTTCCATGTCCCTGGATACTATAGAACAGTCCTTTGTCAGTTATCACTTTTGCCAGCGTTTTCCAAAATTCGAGATGACATTAAACAGATTCTATAAGGAAGGTATTGAGGGCACTGCCGTTGGCGGAGTTATAGGCGCTGATGATTTCTGGAAGGAACTTGAGTATGCCCTGTTTGACGTTGACGTAGCAGAGGGATGCAATAGTGATCGTTACAAAAAACTATATGACAGTGGCATTATACACGAGCTCTGGGAACTAATTCAGTCGGCCAAATCTACAAAGGAACTTATTCCTGGTGCAAAGAACCTGGTGCAAAGATTTAAGGATCTGAAGATCGATTTCCCCTGTATAGACAGAATCCATACACCTCAATGAAAGGATGTCCAGAAAGAGTTTTAAGCATGATTATATTTTATAGAGCTTCAATGATGTATAGAAATTATTGATAGTGTTTTTACAATTTTACACAGGAGAGAGAACAGAAAATGGAGATGTACGAATTCAGATTAACAGTTAGTTGGGAAGGCGGCGGAGATCAGCTGTTCATTATCAATGTAGAAGCAGGCAACGAAAATGATGCAAAAGATCAGATAGAATTCTTAGTAAAAAACAAACTGGAAGTACTGGCTTTAGCACAAATAAAGGTAGGAAGGCAGTAAACGGATGCTATCTTAATATAATAATATGAGTATTGCTGGTCCTATCGAAATATATATCGGGCTTCCTGAGGAATATCTTCATGAAGCAGCCGAGCTCTTCTATGATTCGTTTCCACAGAAGTTTCATCCGATCATGAACACCAGGGAACAGGGCATCTCTTTCCTGCAAAAACATTTGAATCCCAAGGGTACAATGGTGGCCTCAAAAGGAAATGAGTTATTGGGCATAGCCGGCTTACAGTACGAAGGATGCCATTTCTTCAGTCCTTCTGCATCCGATTTAACTCGTGAATTTGGCTGGCTAAGAGGCATCATGAAAATACTCAAGATACGTTTGTTTAATTCGCCTGACATCAAAGGTGAATTGTACTTGAAGGCCGTCATGGTCCACTCAGAGTTGCAAGGCAGAGGAGTTGGCACACACCTGCTAACTGGTATTTCAGATTTTGCATGGGCGCATGATTTCAGCACAATAAGGCTGGACGTCGTAGACACAAATCCTGACGCAAGACGTTTTTATGAACAACATGGATTTGTTGCTACCAAAATAAGAAGATGCCCTCTACCTTTTCAGTTTTTATGCCGTAACATGGGATTCTCATCAGCTATTACAATGATCAAAAAAATTTCATGAAGACTCTATCTTCGCTCTTATAATTTAAATTGTTTCATTTAATCAGGATTACCTATGAATGAGGTTAGTAATATCTATTTTATGATTTCTAATGAAGAAGGAGGGCACGAAAGTTGAAAATTAAATTAGTATTGTCAGTCGCTTGCTGCTTATTTCTCATAGTTACTTCTAATGCATACGCAATTACAAAAGAAAAATTAACTGATAGAATTAACAGATCTAACAATTATCTTGAAGAGATAATGGAAATCCCTGAAACTTCAATACCGTCAACCCTTTTAAAGAGTTGCCAGGGTATCATAATAATGCGTCAGTATAATGCCGGATTTATTTTTGGTGCCAAGGTCGGCCAGGGTGTCGCATTGACCAGGGACATAAAAATGCGCAAATGGAGTGCTCCTTCATTTGTTGCCAGCGCGGAGGCAAGTTTCGGATTCCAGATTGGAGGGCAAATGGCCGATGCGGTAATCTTGATAATGAACAGGTTCGGAGTTGAGTCATTATTGTTTTCAAAATTTAAAATAGGCGTCGATGCCTCTCTCGCATTAGGCCCTGTTGGGAGAGATGCAGAAGCTAAGATAGGGCCGAATACTGCATTTCTGGTATATTCAAAGTCGAAAGGTTTGTATGGAGGACTTACTTTCGAGGGTGGGTTTATCTCACAGGATGATCGTGCGAATGAACAGTTCTACGGCAAAAAAATATCTGCAAGGACAATATTGCGGAATGATGAAGATGTGCCTGATGAGGCCAAAGAGCTGATTAGAACATTGGAAAAATATAGTAATTTTTAGGTTGTGAAATGTGAGTGGATGGGAGACAAGGCCCACATCCACTCACGCTATCGATGTCTACATTTTTTATTTCTCCATTACGTCAGTCGGGTTGACTTTTGGAGGCATGATTGAAGGGATCACTTCACCTTTTCTCAGTGCCTTAAGCTGGATCTGCGCCTGGGTCTTTGTAGGCAGGCCGAAAATCTTAATAAAGCCGAGTGCTGCATTATGTTCAAAAGTATCCCCAGAGTCATAAGTTGCCAGTGAGTGGTCGTACAATGATAGAGGTGATTTCCTTCCAACAACAACACAGTTCCCCTTATAAAGTCTGAGACGAACCGTGCCGACAACGAATCGCTGGTTGCTTAAAATATAAGCTGCCAGATCCTGGTGAAACGTTGAAAACCACAACCCGCTATAAACCATATCTGAATACTGAGTTGAGACCATCTCCTTAAACCGGTGAGTCTCTTTCGACATAACAATCTCTTCAAGTGCCTGGTGAGCTTTGTTGAGAACTATGGCAGCAGGTGATTCATAAATTTCTCTGGATTTTATTCCAACAATACGATTCTCAAGATGATCGATTCTGCCTACTCCGTTATCACCGGCTATCGTATTCAGTTTGTCAATGAGGTTTATTCCGCCTATTTCCTTCCCATCCAAAGTTAAAGGAATACCATTTTCAAAACCTATTTCTATGTATGTCGCTTCATCAGGAGCATCCTTCGCACTCTTTGTCATTTTATATATATCTTCCGGTGGCTCTGCCCACGGGTCTTCAAGTATTCCGCATTCAATACTTCTCCCCCAAATATTTTCGTCTATGCTGTAAGGATTTTTAGTACTTACGTCAATGGGGATATTGTTTTCCCTGGCATAAACCATTGACTCATCTCTGGTCATATTCCACTCTCGCAGTGGTGCTATTATCTGCAAAGATGGATCCAGCGTGTGTATGGCAACATCAAATCGAACCTGATCATTTCCTTTCCCGGTACAACCGTGAGCTACGGCGCAGGCACCTTCCTCCGCGGCAACATCAACCAGTAGTTTCGCTATCAAAGGTCTTCCCAGTGCAGTCGCAAGAGGATATGTTTTCTCGTAAAGGGCTCCGGCTTGAAGCGCAGGAAAAAGAAAATAGTAAACGAAGACCTCTTTTGCGTCTATAATCATAGATTTGATTGCGCCAGTATTAATCGCCTTTTCAACTACCGGCTTCAAATCCTTGTCTGTTCCCAGATCAATGGTCAGCGCTATTACATCCATGTCATACTTGTCCTGAATCCATTTTATGGCAACAGAGGTATCAAGCCCGCCCGAATACGCCAAGACAACTTTCTTTCTATCAGTTCCCATTTTTCCTCCTTTGTTATTATTTGAATATCAATTATGTCAATTACTTCGTTTATTTTGTATACGCTTTAAAAAAAAATCCCTGTATTTATTACTCCTGTCAGGCAAGGAACCTGCCGCTTTTAACCTGATCATTGCCGGTATAGTCCTGGCAAGTGTGCTGGCTGCCCATATGCTGAATACAAAACGAACTATCGGGCTAATAGATTTGCTTAACAAGACGTTGTACATAAAATACGCGGATAACAGTCCAAAGAAAACAGTTGCAAGATACAAACATGTTTTGCTTCCATAACGGATACCGTAGCCTAACCCGATTATCACACACCCTATGGCAATGCTCTTTATTCCATATCCCCTTGTTGAGAGAGAGTCGATTCCTGATATTGCAACAATGCTCAGGCTTGTATAAAGAATTCCAAGGAAAATCGTTAGATTTGCTGTCAGTCCAACCCTTTTTTCGGGAGTGAATTTATCTCTGGAAACCATTAAAATCGTCTTCTGGCCTTCTTGTTTACGCCAGCACTCTTAATAAAAAATAATGAAATAACATGTTACCATCGCTATGAACATGAGTCAAAGAGAATTATATGGAGACAAGGGGATAGAAACAAGGGGTTAAATACAGAAGGCAGGAGAAAGAGATGGATTCGTCTTGAAAGCAAACCACAAATCTCAATTTAGAGCATCAGTCCATTCCGACACGGGCAGTAGAAAATCATTCCGGTGGAAACGAAAAATTTGAAAATTACATTAATGCATATGATTTCGTGAACAAATTTTTCACACTTTTTAACTCCTCAACTAGTTTATCATAAGAAACAAGTTTTTCTATAAAACTATTTGCTCCGTACCTGTACGCCTCTTCAACAATACTTTTATGAGAATCTGTCGACAAAATAGTAACGGGAGTTTCGGAGTAACCTGGCTTTTTTCTGATGTATTTCAGAATGTCCACCCGCTTACTTTAGGTATATTTATATCCAATAATATCAAATCAATTTGGAAATTTTCTTGACCATCACTATTAAACTCTGCATGGCAGGTATTTTCAGAGAAGTCGTTTTTGTGAAAATAATCTATAGCATCCTGGCCATCTTTTATTAATAAAACACCCTTGTCGTCGTTACCTTCTTCTTCATTAAGTGCATTGATGATTGAATCCGCATGATCCGGATTGTCCTCTATAAGCAGAATTCTATTTTTTCTCAATATCAATCTCCTTAGTCTCTTACATTTAACATTTTACTAACACCCATCACCTTCTGGGGACATATATTAAAGTGAAAGGTGTCAGCAAATGACTCTGTATACGTACTGTTGGCATTTATGTTAGTAAGAGCGTGTTATAATCTGACCACAGCCCGTTAGAACACCAAGTTTGGCAAACTACATCGTCTACAAAGGCACACTCCTACAACTACAAATCACTGAATTTTTCATCATGCTCCTGAATTCTATTTTCGCCCATTGGAATCACTCTCTCTTTTGAGACGGTTGAAGCAATACAGACAGTTTCCGCTACGCTACAACTGTCTGTATTATCCTGAACTCTAACTTTAAAGGTGGTACTAACAACGGGGGCAAGTCAGTACGCTTTTGTCAGTCAATATTATTGCTGCATTACCGTAATTCATGATTCCAACAACCCATTATTTTATAAATCTTGTACTTCATTTAGCCTTGACATTATTTTCATGTAAAATTATAATCGGCCTGAGTTTATCGCAAATAATATTTGAATAAAATAATCAATTTTTTAGTCTGATCATGGATGAAAAAGCCTCTTTCAGGAGTTCTGTAAAGGCAACCAGGGGCGTTATAAGGAAATTCCTTTCTACGCCTTCTTTTTTTGCCATACCAAGAATTAATATCCTCCTTTTTATTGCGACATTTTGCACCACTTATATAATGAATGGCCCAGGTTATGCCATTTGTATAATGATAATTCTGTTTGCACATGAAATGGGACATTTTATTATGTGCAGAAAATACCATGTTGAAGCAACATGGCCATATTTCCTTCCATTTCCCTCTTTTTTTGGCACCCTCGGTGCTGTTATCAAGATGAAGGGCCATATTCCCAGCAAACGTGCTTTGTTTGATATTGGAGTCGCAGGTCCGATAGGAGGTCTGATTTTTGCAATTCCAATCACTCTAATAGGATTGCATCTTTCAGAAGTCCATCCTATTCCTAAGGATGCAACCAGTTATTTGGGATTGGGCGAACCTATACTCTTTTCACTTTTCTCAAAAATGATGGTGGGTGAGGTATCGGAAGGCTTTGATATCATATTAAATCCAATTGCGTTTGCAGGCTGGGCAGGACTTTTTGTTACCGCACTCAATCTGATGCCCATCGGGCAACTTGACGGTGGTCACGTCATATATGCGTTATTAGGCAAACACAGTACCATTGTATATAAAGTGGGCATAGGAATATTTGGCCTTTGTGCAATATTTGTTTTCAAAGGCTGGATCCTTATTGCCGTGTTACTACTGTTGTTTGGATTTAAACATCCGCCACCAGCGGACTCATTTACCCCACTCGATTTCAGGCGTAAATGTGTAGGAGTGTTAATGTTGGTTGTGTTCTTCCTATGTTTTACTCTAATTCCTTTTAAGTTATGAGAAACCCATCTTTACATTAAAGAATAATGAAAAAAAGAGTAGTGATTGCAATGAGCGGTGGCGTTGACAGCAGCGTCGCCGCTCATTTTTTAATTGAACAAGGGTACGACGTAATCGGCCTGTTCATGCGTCTTGGAAATACAGCAGCCGTACCGCAACCCGAAAGGAAGACGGCAACGTGTTGCAGTGCTGAAGATGCCAGAGATGCTAGAAATGTGGCATCATTTCTCGGCATTCCCTTTTATGTTATTAACTTTGAAGATGAATTTAACGGTATTATCGAATACTTCTGTGATGAGTATTTGAAAGGGAGAACTCCCAACCCGTGTATAATCTGTAATCAGGAACTCAAGTTTGGTAAATTGCTCAGGTTTGCGGATTACCTCAAGGCAGATTATGTGGCGACAGGTCACTTTGCCAGAATAGAGAAACTCAACGAACGATACGTTTTGAAAAAGGGAATTGACGATAATAAAGATCAGTCTTATGTTCTCTTTTCACTTGATCAGAATCAGTTGTCCAGAGCCATGTTTCCTCTCGGAAATATGACCAAAAACGAAGTCCGCAAAGAGGCTTCTAAAGTAAACCTGAAGACAAAAGACAAGCCGGAAAGCCAGGAGATCTGTTTTGTTACCGGTAAGAACTATAGTGACTTGATTGTTGAAAAAGTAGGAACAGAGATTGGTACCGGCCTGTTAAAAGATACAGACGATAACACCCTGTGCACACATGATGGTATTCACAATTTTACCATTGGCCAGAGAAAAGGATTGGGAATGGCATTTGGTGAACCAAGATATGTAGTTGATATTGATCCCACAGAGAATACCGTTACTGTTGGAGTTGCGGAAGAACTGCTTAAAGCCACGTTCACGGTAGATAAGGTAAACTGGATTTCAATTGAAAAGCTGGAAAAAGAGTTGTCTGCTTCAGTAAAAATCAGGTACAAACATGATGGGGCTCCGGCCGTAATTTACCCACTGGAACACAATCGTGTCAGAGTTGAGTTAAAGCAACCTCAACGCGCAATAACACCGGGACAGGCTGCCGTCTTTTATGATGGAGATATCGTTATCGGAGGCGGATGGATTGAAAGGAATTGATAGATTTTTTAACTCACCGCAAAGAAAAAATAGAACTTAAAAAGTGTAACGACCCTGAAGGAATCCGAAAATGGTAAGAAAGGAAGATGAAATTTCAAAGATGATATCAAGAGGACTGTTAATAATTTATAAATCTTTTGCGCTCTCTGCGCCTTTGCGGTGAATGTCTTTAATATAAATAATATTCTACCACTCATGAATGTTTCAGCACTGGACGAAGTAACAATGTTCCTGGGGAAGATTGCGGGCTATATCTGGAGCATGCCGTTGGTCATCCTGCTTGTTGGTTCCGGTGTCTATTTCAGTATCAGGCTTATTTTTCCTCAATTCAGAAGGATTGGTCACAGCATAGCAGTAGCCAGAGGCAAATATGATAACCCAGATGATCCGGGAGACATAACCCACTTTCAGGCACTTTGTGCAGCCCTTTCCGCAACCGTCGGAGTAGGCAACATCGCCGGAGTCGCAATCGCCTTACATGCTGGCGGTCCGGGAGCCATTTTCTGGATGTGGGTAGCCGCACTCTTCGGCATGGTTACCAAATACGCCGAATGTACTCTCGCGCATAAATACCGTGTCATCCACAGTGATGGTACCATAAGCGGCGGGCCTATGTACTATATTGAAAAGGGAATGGGCAGTAAGTTCAAATGGCTGGCCATAGCATTTGCCATTTGTGGCCTTATCGCTACGTTTGGCGGTGGTAACATGGTCCAATCTAATTCAATGACCATCGCCTTTACCGACCAATTTGCCACACAAAAATTTCACCATTCTACTCCATTGCCTAAGATGAACAATGGAAAAGAGACCCTCAAGACAGATGACACTGAGTTTATTATAAAAACAAGTAATGGAAAAACAATTGGGATTGATATCTCCCAGACTAAAACAGTTGGTGGTTTATTAAATATCATAAATTGTCATCCGAAAAATATGTCCCATGTCGTCATAGCAGAAATAGCCACAGATAGAAACAGCATTGAGTTTACGGATTTAACTGATGGTAAGCGTGAGTTTACACTTGTATCTCCAGATGGAGGCAAACTCTTAAAAAATCTTGGTTTTGTAAATGGCGATGGTGACATCAATAAATTAAGTAATGGTAAAATTTCTACTATTATTCCTGAAAGGCTTTTATTGAGGGCTGTTCTTGGAATAGCAATTTCTGCAATCGTTGGCATGGTGATTATTGGTGGTATCAAAAGGATTGGAAAGGTTGCGAGCAAACTCGTACCAGTTATGTCCTCAATATATGTAGCGGGAGCGCTTTTCATTATCCTCTGGAACTATGGCAGTATAGCAGATTCGTTTTACCTGATTTTCAAACATGCATTTACTCCAACTGCCGCTACAGGCGGCTTTGCCGGAGCTACGGTATTGTATGCAATAACGTGGGGAGTCAGAAGGGCTGCGTTCTCCAATGAAGCGGGGCTTGGAAGTGCTCCGATTGCACACGCTGCTGCAAAGACAAAAGAGCCTGTACGTGAAGGCCTTGTTGCAATGATGGGCCCATTAATTGACACCTTGATTATATGTACCATGACTGCACTGGTAATCATCATTACGGGGAAGTGGACCGGCAACGCAGACTCATCAGTTTTAACAAAAAATGCATTCAATGCGGGAATACCATATTTTGGAGGAGTTATAGTGGCAATAGGACTGATACTGTTTGCCATATCCACCGCAATAAGCTGGTCATATTATGGAGACCGCTGCGCAGAATATTTATTTGGCAGGAGAGCAATTATGCCTTACCGTTGTGTTTATGTAGTAGCTCTTTTTGTGGGTGCAATTGTGCAGTTGGAATTTGTCTGGAATTTTTCTGATATCACATTGGGTTTAATG
>MDTC01200083.1_pt1 | contig 17422 bp, 18 predicted proteins | sample 811181 | NCBI WGS metagenome assembly MDTC01 (sample SAMN05326644, study PRJNA326480) | marine metagenome | isolation source: seawater | place: Pacific Ocean: North | collected 2011 | reverse complement strand
GGGTTTGCTTGCTGGATTGATGGCAGCCAATCCGGCCGTCAGACCTGACGAATTTGTGGTACGCCTTGTTGAATATGCGGACATACAGCCCGCGAGCTTGGTCCAAGTGTCTGATTCTCTTGAGTTACTGTTTGGGGCACTAAACGAAAGTTGGTCGGGGATGGGGCTCGATTTTGAGTTATTGTTGCCGGATGACGATGAATTGATTGAAGAACGCGCGGATGCTTTGGGGGCGTGGTGTGGTTCATTTCTTGCCGGCTTGGGTCTTTCAGGAGAGATCTCAAAAGATAGGGATCTCTCTGAGGATGTGCGCCAGGCGTTAGAAGACCTCTCTGAAATCGCTCGTATCGAGACAGGCGGTCATGACGAGTCCCTTGAAAAAGCATTCGCAGTCGTCAGTGAACATGTCAGATTGGCTGCATTAATGGTTGCCACTGAGTTACTCGGCGATCAACGTAAAAACCCCAAAGAGACTATCGTGCATTAAGTGAGTGCCTCTATGTTTCCGTTACACGTATATCAAGATCGCCGTGATCGACTAAAAGGAATGATGCCCAAGAATTCACTAGCCATTATCTCGGCGGCGCATGAATCTATTCGTAACAGAGATGCGGAATATCCATTTCGTCAGTCGAGTGATTTTTGGTATCTGACCGGTTTCACTGAGCCAGACGCTGTATTGATTATTGGACCGGAACATCCTGATCGTCTATTTGTGAGATCCAAAAATCCAGACCAAGAAGTCTGGACAGGGCGGAGACTTGGGCCCGAACACGTCACCACAGGTCTAGGAATCGATGAGGGGTATCCGATTGACGAATTGGATTCAGAATTGACGACCTTCTTAGCCGACATTACCTGGGTCGAATATCCGTTTTATTGCAATGATTCAGCTAAGATTGTAGATCGCGCGGTGAAGGCCAAGGAGACTAAATCAAAGCGAAAGGATCGTTTGTCACATCGCGCTGACCTATCCCGATTTCTCCACCAAGAACGGTTGTTTAAGGCAAAAGAAGAGATTGATGTTATGCGAGAGGCGGGACGTATTTCAGCTCTAGGACATGTCGCTGCAATGCAGGCTTGCCAGCCTGGAATGACTGAGGATCAATTGGGATCAATTGTTGAACATACGTTCCGTATGGAGGGCTCTCCAGCAGTTGCGTATCAAACAATCGTTGGCGGCGGGGACAATGCCTGCATATTGCATTACACCGACCGGACGACAAAGTTGAATTCAGGAGATTTGGTCTTAATCGACGCCGGTTGTGAGCTACAGGGATACGCCGGTGATATCACTAGAACGTTTCCAGTCAATGGATCTTTCACTGAGGCACAAGCAGAGCTTTATGATCTAGTGCTCAGCGCGCAAGCGGATGCGATCGATGCCATGGTTGTCGGCAAATCGATCAAATCATTTCATGAGGCGGCTCTAATGCGACTGACAGAAGGTCTCATTGACCTAAAAATTATCAAAGGACCACTCGAAGAGGCGATAGCGGAAAAACGCTATGCACCCTATTACATGCATGGAACAGGTCATTTCCTAGGATTGGACGTGCATGATGTCGGTATGTATGAGATTGACGCGAAGCCGATTGAGTTGAGCGAGGGGATGGTTATTACCTGTGAACCTGGTCTTTATCTCGATAAACGATCAGATGTTCCGTCCAGATATCGCGGTATCGGTATCCGCATCGAAGACGATGTGCTGATTACGCAGCAAGGACCAGAGATTTTTACCAAGGATGTGCCCAAAGAGCGCTCAGAAATTGAAGTGTTGATGCGAGGTTAGAGGTGCAGATTGGAATTATTGGCGGTGGTCCGGTCGGCTTAATTGCAAGTTTAGCGCTCAGGAATACTGGGCACACTGTTAGGGTATTTGATCCTTCCACTCAAAAGCCAAAAATGTCGCTTGCACTTTCTGAAACAACATTGTCGTTACTTGAAAACATCGGGGTGCACCTGACAGCTGGTCAAGATCTTTTTGAAATACTTGTTAATGAACAAGGATTACCAGGATCGATGCTCCTGAATGCCCATGAGTGTGGCCACTTTCGCTTCGGCCGGGTGATTTGCTCGCATGCACTCGACCAGGTGCTCGCCAGTCATGTCACTAATATGATCGAATCTGTGGTAGTGACCAAAGTGCGTGCACGTACTACCGCAGGTAATCCTTGCATCGAACTCGAAACAGGCGAGGCTATCGAGCCTGATTTGGTGATCTTGGCGGACGGTGGTCGCAGTGGTCTCAGTGATTCCCTCGGAATGAGTGCTCAGTTACGGTCATTTGATCGAACGGCCCTGTTGGGTCGAATTCGCGTTGAAACTCCCATCAGCGGTCGTGCGTATGAGCGTTTTATCGGGACGGGTCCCCTAGCTCTTCTTCCAATCGATCCTGGTGTGTATGGATATGTCTGGTCGTTGGCACCTCGCGATGCTGAAGTACTTAAGCAGTCAACACCGGCGCTGTTGGATGCGCTACATATTGCAATGCCCTCGGAGCTTGGCGCAATTGAGCTGGTTTGCGATCCAGTGCAGATTCCACTTATTGAGCGTTGGATTGATCAGCCCTATCGCCCGGGTATCGTGCTTATCGGGAATGGTGCACAGACAATCCACCCGGTCGCTGGACAGGGATTGAACCTAGCGCTTAAGGGCGTATCGCGACTCGTAGACGCCTTAGCTACAGGTGAACCAGATACTGCAGTTCGTACGGCGTTTGTATCTTGGAAACCCAACCGAGATTTAACTCGTTTGGCGTCATCGAGTTTGGAGGCGCTTTTTGATCGCGATCTCTGGCCCCGAAAATTACTGACAAGCGTCGGGATGGCCTTGGGCGACCAAAGCCCTTGGCTTAAGCGAAAAATCGGCGAGGCCGGAATGGGTATCATCTCTTGAAAGTTGTGATTATTGGCGGCGGTTCGATCGGCTTGGCGTCTGCGTGTGTTTCTGCGCGAACGGGCCATAACGTAACAGTTTTTGATCCAGTTGGGTTTGCGTTGAAAAGGCCAGCTCCTGAAATTGACTCAAGAGTTTGGGCGCTTGGTACTCGATCGCAAAGGCTCCTGGAAGATCTTGATGCCTGGAATTCGAATGATCGTGTTTGCGCGTATCAGTCTATGCGAGTGATCGATGCACGCAGTGATGCGCGTGTTACGTTTACTCATCCGACGCTCGGGCACATGGTTGAGGCTGACTGGGTTCGAAACCAGCTACTGAAGGAGGTCTCTGGGATTGATATCCAGTGTATCCAACGATCTGTAAAGGCAATAACCCGTACCGGCTTCATCACCGTCGATGATGGCACAACAATCGATGCCGATTTGGTGATTTTTTCCGAGGGCCGGGCGGCTACGACGGCTGTCGCGTCGGGCTTTGAAATTATAGACGGGGGCTATCATCAACGAGCGGTTATTGGGACGTTACACAGTGAGCGACCTCATAACGGTGAGGCTTTTCAGATATTTACCGAGTACGGTCCCCTCGCTCTATTACCACTGCCCGATTGCGGTGATCAGCATCGGGTCAGCCTCGTGTGGTCATTGGATAAACTATTCTCCGATGACTTCGAAAAGGTTCCGAACGAAATATTAGCCTCATTCGTCAGCCAAACTAGTGAGTTTGCACGGGGTCATCTGCATTTTGTCGCAGACCCGGTGTGGATACCTCTATCGCAGCAGTCATTGAGACAGGATGCCTTGGGTTGCTTACTTGCAATTGGTGATACGTCACATGGGATTTTGCCGTTGGCAGGTCTCGGGGCGAATCTTGGATTTGCCGACGTATTGGCTCTACGAGCGACATTGGAAAGGCTTCCTAAAGCAGGTGGTGATCGGATTGCACGCACGGTCGCGCGGGAACGCTGTATTGATCAGCAAACTGTTACGCTAGTGATGGGGCTGTTCTCGGACGTATTTCGATCTGATAAGCCACTCGTGCAGCTGGGAAGGAGCCTTGCGTTGCGAACCGCTGACCGATATCCCATGATTCGATCATTTATTCAGGAGTTGGCAGGTTAATGTTTACTGGTATTGTTCAGGGTGTTGGTGTGGTAACGCAGGTAGCCGATCGAAAGGGTATTCGGCGGCTTCAAATTCGGATGCCCGAGGGTAACGACCAGGAGCTGGCCACTGGTGCTTCAATCGCTATCAATGGGTTATGCCTCACTGTTGTTGGCTGGGATGATCAGGGTATCCAATTTGATGTTATCGATGAATCGTTGCGATTGTCTAATCTTTCTAGCCTTCGAGTAGGGTCTCTTGTAAATGTTGAGCGCGCTGCTAGGTTTGGCGACGAAATCGGTGGTCATGTCTTGTCTGGCCACATTCATGGACTGGCCAAGGTGATCAATGTGGTCCAAGCAGAAGAAAATCTTGCATTCTGGGTAAGTATTCCTGCGGCTTTATCGAAGTATGTGCTGCCCAAAGGCTACGTATCGCTGAACGGATGTTCGCTGACCGTTGGTGAGCTGGTGAAAGATGGACAGTTCAGCATTCACCTCATTCCCGAAACGCGGGCTCAAACAACCTTTGAGCAGGTAACGTCTGGGGATCAATTGAATCTCGAAATCGACTCACAAACGCAAGCGATAGTCGATACAGTCGAGCGAGTGTTGGATCAGCGTCTGTGATGGCTTGGCAACGTCTTCTCGCTGATTCTGTTACGACAGCGGACGGTCTTCTTTCCGCTTTGGGCCTAAACAGTCAGCATTTGACAGAAATTGACAGCAGGCCCGAGTTCCCAATACGGGTTCCGCAACCATTTATTGACAGGATGAGGAGAGGTGATCCCTTTGATCCTCTGTTACGTCAAGTTTTGGCCGTATCAGATGAGCGTCATTCGATGCCGGGGTTTACGCAGAATCCTTTGCAAGAGTTTGATGGGCCGATCCCCGGAGTTCTGCATAAATACCGCTCGCGTGTCTTGTTGATCTATCGCGGCGGCTGCGCTGTTAACTGCCGCTACTGTTTCCGTCGGCACTTTCCTTATCAAGACATGACACTGGCTAGACATGATCTGGATGATGTCGTTAGATATCTCGGAGCGCATTCGGAGGTCAATGAAGTTATTTTTTCAGGCGGTGATCCTTTAATGGCCGATGACGAGGTACTTGCCCGCTTTTTCCAACGACTCGAGACCATTCCTACCGTTCGTCGACTGCGAATTCATACGCGTTTGCCTGTCGTGATTCCCGAACGTGTGACCGATGCTTTTTGTCAGACGATTGCATCGATCACAATTCCCGTAGTCGTGGTTTTGCATGTAAATCATGCCAATGAGATTGATGAGGCTCTAATAAAGGCTGTTTCTAGATTACGGGAAGTATGTCGCTCGATACTCAATCAAGCAGTGATCTTGAGTGGTATCAATGACTCAGCAGACGATCTGATTATACTAAGCGAGCGCTTGTTTGAGGCAGGTATCGATCCGTATTATTTAAATGTGTTGGATAGAGTTTCTGGCGCGCATCATTTTGATGTTCCAGATAAAAAGCTCGAGGTACTGTATCAAGCCTTATTGGATGCACTCCCTGGATTTTTGGTACCAAAGCTCGTCAAGGAAGTACCCGGTATTGGGCACAAGGTGCTCTGGAAGGAAACGAGACAGTCCAGTTAAAATCTTACTAGTTAACTATTATGTGAATCGGTAGCGCTAGAACCTGCACAACCGGACATAGTTATTCGTCTCGCTTCGGTCTAGACGACTTGGTTATGTTCGACACTCGATTTCGCTAAATGGTTGAGTGCACTTCAGAGCCATACTTGGTCTAAAAGCAAAGCTAGCTATGATGAGGCCGTTTTCATGGGTCTTGATGGCGAGCGATCAAGTAATCCCTTGCCTCGTTAATCAGGGCGGCCAAATAGTCTGTCCCATCTTTATCCGGATGCATCTTTCCCATCAATTTTCGGTGTGCTGTTCGGATTTCGGCTGGGCTAGCATCCTCAGTAATTCCAAGAATCTCCGCGGCTCGCTTGGTTGTCATCGGCTTGTTAGGGGCTTCTCGTCGCTGGTGTGCATGCGCAGCGCCCGCACTGGCGGTCGCACCGAAGCCTAGGATTCGCTTCAACTGTGGAATCATTGAAAGTAAGCTACGCATGCTCCACAAGCGCCGACCAAAAGCAGCCACTGGTGCAGCCAGTGCTGCTGCCGCTGGGAGCTTCCCGGTGACGACTAGCAATAGAATACCGATGGCGACTAAGCCGCCGATAACCTTCCATTTATTATTTGTTATCCAGCCTTTAGTTGATCCGCGAGTAAGCAAATAAAACAGGGCTAGCACCGCTAGGGCAATAATCAAAAATCTCATGTTCTATAATTTTCTAGACAAAACTAGGACAAAATTGTCACACTTAGGGTATGCCTACATTAGAGATAATTTCAAGCATCGACACTACGCCGCGTCATCCCATTAGGTTAGTGGCTAACCGCACGGGACTCACAGTCGACCTTATTCGTGCTTGGGAGAAACGTTACCACGTTGTTGATCCGGCGCGTAGCGTTACTAAGCGCCGTTTATATAGTGATTACGATATAGAGCGGTTGCGTTTGATTCGGCTTGCTAAGCTCAATGGACGACGTCTTATAGATGTTGCGCCACTAACGCTTGAGGCTCTGCGCGACGTTGTTTCTGAGGACAGTCGATACGAGGTTCCACAGGAAACACAAGCAGAAGTCTTTCGACCGAGCTGGACCAATCCACTGGAGTCCTCAGATACGCGTAACGATATAGATGCAATGTTATTTGCTGTGCAAACGATGGATCAGCATCGCTTTGACCAATTGTTGCAGGTGGGTCTCGTGAAGCAGTCGCTACCGGCCTACCTAGAGACCGTCATTGGTCCACTCCTGCAACAGATTGGTGAATCGACGCGTCTCGGAAAACTGCGGATTGCTCACGAACACATGGCAACTTCACATCTTCGAACTTTTATAGGTGCGCTTCGATTCCGTGAGACATATACCGGTAACGAACCGAAGATTGTGATCACCACACCGACGGGGCAGTTGCACGAACTTGGTGCCTTGATGGTGGCTGCATTGGTATCTGTCGATGGGTGGTTACCTGTGTATCTAGGCCCAAATACGCCAGCGGATGAAATTGTCGCCTGTGTTATGCAGTCTGGTGCTAGAACTGTGAGTCTGTCCCTTACGTATCCGGCAGATGATCCACGGATTCCAACAGAACTGACCCGCCTCAGATCGCAGCTTGATCAGAAAATTCCTATATTTGTCGGAGGCTCTGCGGCCGCGCATCATTACGATCTCATAAGCCGACTCGGATTATTGTCTCCTCCGACGCTTGATGAGTTGAGGCATTCCTTGAAAATGCTACGTAAAGGCAAAATCGAGGCAAGCGCCTAGTGACTATGTCTGACCTAAAGAAGCTTATCGCACATGATCAAGCGCCAGCGATGGAGATACATGCGTTTGAGGGACTATTTTATTTGGTGAAAGTCATCACGGATGTTGGTGAGACCATGTTGAAGAAAGAAGACGGTAATAACCAAGTTTTTAAATCCTCTACGCAAGCCGGGATCGCACTGGCAGGGATTGGCGGTAAAGACGCGATCATTGTGCATCAGTGTGCCTATAATGAAGTGATCGGACATGATCCCTGCATCGATGAGGACCCGGCGTTGCGGACACCTATGGACCTCCGTTTATTGGCCGGCTTAGGCTAATTTTAGTTGGTTTCTGCGTTCGCAAAGCTCTGCGTATTCAGGAGTGTTGTCTCCATTAAGTATCCCATGACGAATTGCAAAATCGATGATAATGAGATTGCAGTTGTATTTGAATGCATCGCTAGTTTCAATGATTGAGAGCACTTGCTCAATCGGCAAGCGCTTAAATGAATCGACCTCACCATCTTGGCAAACCGGGACAAAGCTGTCGGGTAGTTCGAGATCGTAGCAATATAAGAGATCGCGCTTGAGGCCCCTGCCATCAGTATGACCGTAACTGATAGTTCCGGTCGCTACAGATTCTTTGGCTTGTGTTTCGGAGATCCCTGCTTCTTCGAAGCACTCCTTAATAAGATTTTCGAACAAACCTAGACCAGCCGGTTGTCCACCGGCAGCTATGTTATCCAACTTACCCGGGAATGTAGGCTTGTTCTGTGCGCGTTTGGCAACCCAAAGCTCGATCCCTTGTGTCGTTCTAACATAGCCGTTTAAGTGCACACCAAATGTCAGACAGCCAAGCGGTGCCGTCAGTGTCCGCTCCATGACAAAGCGGGTGGGATCCGTCACGGAAGCCTTGACCGGAAAGGGCTCACCAACCCAACTCCAGAGCAATCCCTCCTCATAGGTTTTTTTCGCAAAGCGAGCGAATAAGTGGCTCAGCTCGCCTTCAGATTGGTCAGGAATTACTAGACCGTTATCAGTCTCTCGCCATAAACCAAAACGTATACCACGTTCCTTGAATTTTTCATTTGCATAGCCAACTAAAACATCCGCGTGATACCACGGAGTCCATGACTTAAAATCTGCATTATTTGCGTGGTTGAAGTGGTACAAAAAACTCAAGGGCGCTCCCAATGACTAGCAAATTTAGGTAATGGATGACCCATTAGTCAACGGTGAGCTGAATTTCGACTGTTCCCTGATCGTTTACACGAACTGGGAATGTCGATACCTGTCCATATGCTGGTGCTGAGAGCGCCTGGCCTGTTTTGACGCAGAAACGTGCGCCGTGGCGTGGACATTCAATTTCCCCGTTCGTGTATAGCCCGCCGCACAGCTCGGCACCGTCATGTGTGCAAAGGTCTTCAATGGCGTATAAATTGCCACCCTCACGGAACAACAAGACGTCGATATCATCAAATTCAAAGCGCCTATAGTCACCGTCTATCAAAGCGGCCAACATTGAAATTTCGATCCATTGACTCATGGTATTTCTTAGAACAACCCTGCTTCCAAACGGGCTTCCTCTGTCATCCTAGTTGCATCCCATGGTGGATCGAAGACCATCTGTATGTCCGCCTGATCCACCCCACCCAATGCCTCTATTTTATCTTTGATATCTCGAGCCATAACAGGTCCCATACCACACCCGGGAGCCGTTAGTGTCATATCGACACGGATGTGGGTACGGCCATCGACTAGGGTGGAGACTCTCAGGTCATAGATTAAACCAAGTTCCACAATGTTGACTGGAATTTCTGGATCGTAGCTTTGTTTTAAGACTTCCCAGACTTGACGTTCCAAGGACACTGAGAGGTCTGAAACAGCCTGTTCTGGCGCCTTAACTCCGAGTTTCTCGAGATCTTCAGTCTCGATACGAACAAGACGACTTCCGATATCAAGCGTGACTGTGTCACCGAGTGCTTGGGTAACAGTGACTATCTCTCCGACTCCGAGTGTCAAAAGGGATCCTTGGGGAACTTGCCTTCCTGTAACATTTTGCAGAACGCTTAGCTCTGAGCCTTTCTCTAATTCAGCAAAGGCTATCATTAGTGCGCGAGCATCCGAGTGACGCGATCGAGGGCATCAAGAAACAGATCGACTTCCTCGACTGAGTTGTAGAAAGCGATCGAGGCTCGAACTGTCCCTGGTAGGCCGAAGTACTCCATTGTCGGCATTGCACAGTGATGACCAGTACGAACGGCTATACCAAGTTGATCGAGTAGAGTTCCAACATCGGTCGGGTGGCTTCCTTTTACGTTAAATGAGCACACGCTCACCCATTGCTCAGGGTTCCCTAAGACATCAACTGTGTTACGACTCAGCATCGAGTCTACGAGATATTTATGCACTTGACTCTCGTGCGCGGTCGCTGCAACGAAGTCGATAGATTCCAGGTACTGCAGGGCTGCAGAGAAACCGATTGTGTCAGCAATGTTGGGTGTCCCAGCTTCAAATTTCCATGGTAACTCGTTGTACGTGGTTCCGCTAAAGCTGACGCGATCGATCATATCCCCACCGCCCTGCCACGGTGGCAAACGCTCGAGGAGTTCTCTTCTGGCGAAAAGTGCACCTATCCCTGTTGGCCCACAACATTTGTGTGCGCTCATAGCATAGAAATCTGCTTGTAGGTTCTTAACATTTACAAGCATATGTGGAGCTGCCTGTGCCCCATCAATTACGGAAAACGCTTTGTTCTCATTAGCCAGAGCGATAAACCCTTCAACATCGTTCAGAGCACCTATCGCATTCGAAACGTGACCAATTGCTATCACTGCCACGGGATGCTTAGCGCACAGCATTTTTGCACTTTCGAGATCCAACATGCCAGTTCGATCTACGGGGATAGGAACAACCCTCACGCCAAGGCGGGATTCGAGTTGTTGCCATGGAACAATATTCGCGTGGTGTTCAGTCTCTCCGACTAGAATAACGTCACCGTGTTTGAGCTCACCGGCGATTGTATTGGCTACGAGATTGAGTGCCTCGGTTGCGCCTCGTAATAGAATGACTTCACCGGGGTCTGTAATTCCGAACCACCGTCCAATTTGTCCTCGCGCGCCCTCATATGCGTCAGTTGCCTCCCCGCTCAGGGTATGAACACCACGATGGACGTTCGAGTTGTAGCTGTCATAGTAATCACTAATTGACTTAATTACGGCGGTCGGTTTTTGAGAGGTTGCTGCGTTATCAAAATAGACTAACGGCTGTCCGTGAACTTCACGCGAAAGAATGGGAAAGTCGTTTCGGATCTGTGCTAAATCAAACATCTACAGATTCCTTTAATTCTCCGATCAGCTCCCCGTGCTGGAGCTCTCCGAGGAGTTGATTCTCAACCAATTCCCGGATGTCGGGATGCTGGATTTCTTCGACAATTTTCTCTGCGAATGCATACTGTAGAAATACGCGCGCATCCGCCTCTGAGAGCCCACGACTTTTTAGATAAAATAATGCCTCCCTATCGAGGCTACCAACAGTGCAGCCATGGGAAGCGGTTACGTCATCTGCATAAATTTCAAGCTCCGGCTTTGGATTTACGCGTGCTGATCCTGACAACAAAAGGTTCGCGATAGACTGTTCGGTTCGTGAGCATTGAGACCCTTTGCGAATTAAAACACGACCATTTAGGGTCGATTCGCCACTGCCATCGATCATATTTCGAAAGGTCATTTTACTCTTGGTGTCACCGACTACGTGGTCGATCGTTAAGTGTGTATCGTGGTACTGGGACTCTTTGGTGATCGCGAGCCCGACCACGGAAGCCGACGCCTCGCGACCTGCAAGCCCAATATTTATATCGTTGCGGGCTAATTTCGCGCCAAATTCAATCGTTTGCAGCCTGTACGATGCATTTTCGCCGCAGATAATGTCCATGTTTGAAAAAATATAGGCACTAGCGTTAGCGGTTTGAAAGCGGACGTGTGTGACTGACGCGTCGCGACCGAGGGTGATCACGCAACGGAGTGAGCTCAGATTGGACTTTTCGATCACTGTTGCTTCAAACTGCTCGACGAAGGTAAGTTGAGCACCGGCTTCCAACCTAAGGATTAGTGTTGCAAATCCTGCGCTGCTGGCCTCGTTGGCTAGATGATAGAGGTTGATGCGAACTGACGCCATTTTTTGGACGGTCAGAATCAACCGGCTGTGTTCGAGGGCTGCCTGAGTGAGTCCAAACCCATGCGCCTCGCTTATTCCTTTGAGCTGCTTCTGTTCCTTCAGTGTTAGCTTCTTGTCGGTAACTTTTAATCCGATTACCTCTGGAACATTTGAAAAACGTCCACCGGTGAGTGCGAATCGCTCAGTCGTTTTCGGAGTCGCTGGTCGCCAACTAGTTCGGGACAGACTGCGGGTCGGTACGTACTTCCATGACTCGATACGTTTTGTGGGCAAGCCGGCTTCGAGGGCTTGTTGTGCGCTGACCCCCTCGATATCGTTCAACCACGCGTTGAATCCACTCACGCCGCTTTTATACCTTCGTAACCTTCTCGTTCAAGCTTTTCAGCCAGCGTGTGGTCGCCGGAGAGTATGATCTCCCCGTGTGCCAACACATGCACCAAGTCAGGCTTTACTATTTCCAGTAAGCGCTGGTAGTGCGTTATGAGTAAAACGCTTTGTTCAGGTGATCGCATGCCGTTGATACCCTCACCAACGACGCGCAGAGCGTCTACGTCCAAGCCCGAGTCAGTCTCATCGAGTAGGGCTAAGGTTGGCTCAAGCAACTGCATCTGCAAAATTTCGTTACGTTTCTTTTCGCCGCCTGAGAAACCTTCGTTTACATTCCGGTGCAGGAAGGCTTCATCCATCTGCATGACTTTGAGTTTTTCTCGGACAAACTTAAGGAAGTCGCCAGCTTTTAATTCAGGAAGTCCACGATGCTCTCGGCTTGCGTTAACCGCTGCTTTCAAAAGATAGATATTCTTTACGCCCGGAACCTCAACGGGGTATTGAAAAGAGAGGAAGACGCCAGCCCACGCCCGCTCCTCAGGCTCCAGCTCCAGAAGATTCTGGCCCATATAAACCACCTCGCCGTCGGTGACCTCATAGTCATCACGGCCGGCTAGAATCGAAGCCAAGGTACTTTTTCCGGAGCCGTTTGGTCCCATGATCGCGTGTACTTCGCCTTGGTTAATATTGAGATTAACCCCGTTGAGTATGGGTTTATCACCGACCTTTGCGTGTAAATTTTGAATAACCAGCATCAGCCCACGGCTCCTTCAAGTGTTATTCCCAGGAGCGCTTCGGCCTCGACCGCAAATTCCATCGGAAGTTTCTGAAACACTTCCTTGCAGAAGCCGTTAACCACCATATTTAGTGCGTCCTCTTCGCTCATACCACGTGTTCTCAAATAGAACAGCTGATCATCGCTAACTTTTGAGGTGGTTGCCTCGTGCTCAAGCTGAGCACTAGGTTCTTGAGCCTCAACATAAGGAAAGGTATGCGCCCCACACTGGTCACCAATCAGTAACGAATCACATTGAGTGAAATTTCGGACATCAACCGCTCCGGGTAGGACTTTGACGAGTCCTCTATAGGTATTTTGACCGCGGGCCGTTGAAATCCCTTTAGAGATGATGGTCGAGCGGCTTCTTGGTCCAATATGAATCATCTTGGTGCCAGTATCCGCTTGCTGTTTTTTACCAGCGACAGCAACTGAGTAGAATTCGCCCACTGAGTCAGCGCCCTTTAGCACACAGCTTGGATATTTCCAGGTAATTGCGGAGCCCGTTTCGAGCTGTGTCCAACTAATTTTGGCGCGATCACCCCGGCATTCACCGCGTTTGGTTACGAAATTATAAATGCCCCCCTTACCGTCGTCGTCGCCAGCAAACCAATTTTGAACGGTTGCATACTTGATTTCAGCATCAGTCCCTGCGATGAGTTCAACCACGGCCGCATGCAACTGATTTTCGTCACGTTGCGGCGCGGTACAGCCTTCGAGGTAGGATACGTACGAGTTGTCTTCTGCCACAATCAATGTGCGCTCAAATTGCCCGGTGTTTTGTTGGTTAATTCGAAAGTAGGTGGACAGTTCCATCGGACAACGGACACCTTTTGGAATATATACAAAGGACCCATCTGAAAAGACTGCTGAATTTAGGGCTGCGTAATAGTTGTCGTTTTGCGGCACAACAGACCCCAGGAATTTTTTGACAAGCTTGGGGTGCGAATGGACCGCCTCTGACAAAGGACAGAAGACAACACCCGCTTCGTGTAACTTTTCTTTGAAGGTGGTCACTACACTCACAGAGTCAAAGACCGCATCGACGGCCACGCCCGCGAGCATCTTCTGTTCTTCGAGTGGGATCCCGAGCTTGTTGTAGGTTTCTATCAATGCAGGATCAACTTCGTCTAAACTCTTCGGCCCGTCGCCCTGCTGTTTTGGGGCAGAGAAGTAGCTTATCGCCTGGAAATCAATTGGCGAATAGTCGAGATGCGCCCAGTCTGGTGGCGTCATCTGGAGCCATTTTGTATATGCCTCAAGGCGCCATTCAAGCAACCATTCTGGCTCACCTTTACGAGCTGAAATTTCGCGAATTACATTTTCATTCAGTCCCGGTGGTAATGTATCGGATTCAATTTCAGTGATAAATCCGTACTTATAGTCCTGGTCGACGAGTTGATCGATTTCTGATTGGCTCATTAATATACCTCTAAAGTATCTATTCGGCGATCGGGTCGCGCATAGAGCGTATGTGGGCTGATTAGATCCTCTAACGTGGTTTTTGTCAGTATGTGGTTGACCTGATCACCTAATTCCCGCCACCGTGACGTCACTGAGCAGTGGTCGGTGAGGCGGCACAGGGTTTCATCTGTTCCGCAGTCAGTTATTGCCGTCGGTCCCTCAATGGCCTCGATAATCGCCTTAACGGGGATATGCGATGGGCTCTTTGCGAGGCTATAACCGCCCCGTGAACCCTGTATTGAAGTAAGGACTCCGCCCCTGACCAGCAACTTCAATAGCTTGACGCAGGTGGGCTTGGGGATGGCCGACTCCTCAGCCAATTGCCCTGCTGACCATAAGATATCTGGCTTCATCGCCATCTGAGCTAGGATTACGGAAGCATAATCAGTTAATTTTGAGAGCCGGACCATTGGTGTATCACATCATCAAACTTGTTTGCCATGATATAGGACCAATTAGGTCCTATATCAAGAGTTAGTTATGAATTTGTGAGTAATTTTGCTGCATCTGCTTTTAGCCGTTGCAGCATCGAGGCTAGGCCGTTCGCCCTTGTCGATGACAAATGTTGTGATAAACCAATGGCTTCAACGAATTTGGGTTCCGTTCTTATGATTTCTTCGGCTGATGCGTTGGAGTACAGTCGAACGACCAGTGCAATCAGTCCCGATACGATGGCAGCATCTGAGTTGGCTCGTACTTCGACATTATCTGAATGACCACTGACTATTATCCACACTTGGGACTGGCATCCTCTGACCAAATTCGTCTCATTTTTTTCTGCCTCGTCGAGCGGTTCAAGGTCTTTTCCTAGATCGATAAGGTACTGATACTTGTCCATCCAAGAATCATAAAACTCAAACTCGTCTATGATTTCTTGCTGTCTATCAATCAATTGCATATGCACTCTCACTTAAGAAGGTCACGACAGGGTATACTTGCCCGCGAATTTACAAAACTTACAGGTTGTTATGTCCATCGCTCACTCAATCCAAGTCTCATCTGAAACATTTGAAACAGAAGTTTTAAAAAAATCACTGGAAACCCCTGTATTGGTTGACTTCTATGCTGATTGGTGTGGCCCCTGTAAAAGTCTGGGGCCCATCCTAGAGAGGTTGGCAGATGAATATGCTGGTGCTTTTATTTTGGCTAAAGTGGATTCTGATGCAGAGCAGACGCTAGTCGAAGGGATGGGCGTTCGCTCATTACCGACGGTTGTACTTTTTAAGGATGGGCAGCCTGCAGATCATTTTATGGGCGCATTGCCCGAGGGCGAGATTAGGGCGATTCTCGATAAGTATGTAGAGAGAGTTGAGCCGTCGCCACTTGAACGGGCAGCTGAACTTGTTGAACTCGGTCAGTACGAGGATGCCATTGCGCTGTATCAGTTGATCACTGCCGATGATCCTGAAAATTATGATGCGTATCTTGATTTGGCGCAGGCACTATTGAGGAGCGGTGATTCGGCGGGTGCTGAGGCAATTGTCGAGCGTCTTCCCGATGCGCAAAAAATGGATTCGCGAGCGAAATCGATTTTGGCCGGAAAAGCATTCCAAGACTTGCTCAATGGTGCACCTGATCGTGTGACCTGTGAATCGCGCCTCAGGTCAAATGATGCCGATAGCGAAGCACGATATTTTTTTGCGGTACACCTGATGGTATCGGATGATGTTGAAACAGCGATTGAGCATCTTCTGACTATAGTCCAGACAGATCGGCAATATAACGAAGACGCTGCAAGGCTCACGCTGATCCAGATCTTCGATCGTTTGGGTAGTGGGGATTCGCGGGCTCGGGCGGGTCGGAAGCTGCTGGCCGCAATATTGATGGTGTAGCCGTGAGCGAGAAACCGACAAATTTTATCCGTACAAAAATTTCGGATCAGATCAAGCAGGGTCAAATCGACCAAGTCGTGACGCGGTTTCCGCCAGAACCAAATGGCTATCTGCATGTAGGACATGCCAAGAGTATTTGTCTGAATTTCGGACTGGCTGAAGAATTTGGTGGTCGCTGTAATTTGCGGTTTGATGACACTAATCCTGAAAAAGAATCTCAGGAATACATCGATGCGATCGAAGAGGATTTGCGTTGGCTAGGTTTTGAGTGGTCAGAGCTATGCCATACAGCTGATTATTTCGAGAAGCTTTTTGAGTGGGCGTTGCACCTGATCCGTAATGGCGACGCATATGTTGACGAGCAGTCCGCAGAAGAAATGCGCGAAAATCGAGGCACTCTCAAACAGGTTGGCTTCGATAGCCCCTATCGAGACCGGTCGATTTCGGAAAATGAGTCGCTTTTCTTAAAGATGCGCGAAGGACAGATGTCGGAGGGCGCCGCTGTCTTACGTGCCAAGATCTCAATGTCGGCCGCGAATATGAATTTGCGCGATCCGGCGCTTTACCGAATCCGTCATACCAAGCATCCGCGCACCGGTGACAAATGGTGCATTTACCCCACCTATGACTATGCCCACGGCCAGAGTGATGCGATTGAAGGAGTTACGCACTCGCTTTGCACACTCGAATTCGAGGATCACAGACCACTCTATGAGTGGCTTTTGAAACGGCTCCCGTTACCGAGTCGACCAAAGCAAACCGAATTTAGCCGCCTTGAACTTGAGGGTACGGTAACCAGCAAGCGTAAACTTAATTCGCTTGTGCGGGAAGGTTATGTATCGGGCTGGGATGATCCTCGGATGCCCACAATTGTGGGGATGCGTCGTCGTGGTTTTTCACCAGAGGGGATCCGCTTATTCTGTGAGCGTATCGGTGTCACACGCAAGCCGAATACCATTGAACTGCAGATTCTTGAGGGCTCAATCCGAGACGATCTGGAGAGCCGGGCACATAAGGCCATGGCGGTCATGGATCCCCTGAAAGTTGTTGTTACGAATTGGGATCAAGGGCCGCTGTCACTTCGGGTACCCTGGCACCCGAAGCGACTCGAATTAGGGTCGCGTACAATGTTGTTTGGACGAGAGCTATACATCGATCGCTCGGACTTCGAGTTGGATCCACCGGACGGATTTTTCAGGCTGGTTCCGGGCGGCAGTGTTCGGTTGAAGTATGGATTTATAGTTGATTTTGAGGACGTAATTCTTGATGACAAGGGTTCAGCCAAGGAAGTACATGTTCGCTATGATCCCGAGACACGCTCGGGGCAAGATAAGTCTGGCCGCAAGGTGAAGGGTACAATTCATTGGGTTCACGCGGAATCTGCCGAAGAGGTGGATGTGCGTTTATATGATCGAATGTTTACTGTTCCGGATCCTGGTAATTACGAGGACCCCTCATCTGTGATTAATCCAGAGTCGTTAATTCTCGGCACGGCTCACGTTGAG
>MDTC01162000.1_pt1 | contig 17423 bp, 13 predicted proteins | sample 811181 | NCBI WGS metagenome assembly MDTC01 (sample SAMN05326644, study PRJNA326480) | marine metagenome | isolation source: seawater | place: Pacific Ocean: North | collected 2011 | reverse complement strand
TGGTTCTGAAAGAATGGGTCAAGTATTTGAATATCGAATCAATAGAGCATTCAATAATAATAATCAAGGTAGCTCAGGACATCTAAAACTTTTAGCTGAATCTAATCATTCTAGTACCCTTCAGCATGCTGATAACATTGTAATGAGCCCATGGGGTGATCTCATTATTTGTGAAGATACCTTCAATTACTGCGGCCTAGTGGGTATTAGTCCTTCTGGCAAACAATATGTATTTGCTGATAATGCATACTCAGATTCAGAGCTTTGTGGGGTATGCTTCTCGCCGGATGGCGGAACTATGTTCGTGAATATTCAAAACAGAGGATTAACTCTTGCAATTAACGGTTCGTGGCCAAGAATTATTGTTTAATAGATTGAAGTGCTGCGACTGATGGTAATGTCTTTCCTTCAATATATTCTAGAAAAGCACCCCCACCTGTTGATATGTAAGAAATATTATCAGTAATTTGATACTTCTCTATTGCTGCTAACGTATCGCCTCCCCCAGCTGCTGAAAAAGCATTGCTAGCGGCAATAGCTTTGGCAATTTTCCTAGTACCAGATCCAAACTGGTTAAATTCAAATACGCCCAGAGGACCATTCCATATTATTGTATTAGCTTTACCAATAATTTTGGAATAATTGCCTGCAGTTATGGGGCCAATATCAAGAATTAAATCATCATCCTCAATATCATTAATTGATTTGCTGATTGCTTCAGCATTTGCATGAAAGTTCTTGGCAACAATAACATCTTCAATCTCAGGTATCTCACAATTCCCTTTTGCGTTTGATTGAATCATCCGAGCAACATCTAACATACTATCTTCATGCAATGAGTATCCAATTTTATTTCCTGCTGCTTTAATAAAGGTATTCGCAATTCCACCACCTAAAATTAAATAATCTACCCTTCCTGCAAGTGATTTTATGACTTCTAATTTTGTTGAAACTTTTGATCCACCGACGATGGCAATAACTGGTTTTTCTGGTTGCCTAAAACTCAATTCTAGAGACTCTAACTCCTTAGATAAAAGTGGTCCAGCACAGGATAATTTTGCATATTTGATGATCCCACAGGTGCTGGCATGTGCTCTGTGTGAGCAGGCAAATGCGTCCATTACGAAAATATCGCACAATTTCGCCATTTGCTTTGCAAGTAAATCATCGTTTTTCTTTTCGCCTATTTCGAATCTAACATTTTCCAGCAGTGCTATACTCCCTTGAGGAATATCTACTCCATCTCGCCAGTTAGCTATAAATTGTACATTCTTCGAAACCAAATTAGATAAATGTTTTGCGATCGGCTTAAGTGAAAGTTCAGAATCAAATCGACCTTCAATTGGTCTTCCCATATGTGACATTATAAGAATAGTGCATTGGGACTCAATTGCTAGTCTCAAAGTTGGCAGTATTGCTAGAATCCTAGCATCACTGATAATTTTTCCATTAATGATAGGGACATTGAGATCTTCTCTTATAAGAATTCTTTTTCCAGTCAAATCTATATTATGCATAGTCATCATACAAAAAACTCACTTTGCAAAATAACCTAAAAAACTGAGACGAATTTTAATTACCTTGCATTTATCAATGCTAATGTAGTGTCCAGCATACGGCAAGAAAACCCCCATTCATTATCATACCAAGCGATAGCTTTTACTAAAGATCCCTGCATGACTTTCGTTAGGGTCGAATCATAAATAGCAGAAGCGGGATTATGGTTAAAATCAATAGAGACTAGAGGCTCATCACAATAATCCAAGACTCCAGTCAAATTATTATTGCTTGCCTTGTACATAACCTCATTGATTTCCTCTACTGAGGTATTTCTTTGTGCAACAAAACTCAAAACTACTGAAGACACATTCAGTGTAGGGACACGCATAGCAAAGCCATCAAGACGTCCATCTAGTTCAGGTATTACTAATCCTAGTCCTTTTGTAGCACCGGTTTTTGTAGGGATTTGCGACATGGCTGCTGCCCTGCCTCGACGTGGATCTGGATGGTATATATCACTAAGAACTTGATCATTTGTATAAGAATGGATGGTAGTCATTAAGCCATGTTTTACACCAATACTTTCATGCAAAGGTTTAATAAGTGGTGCAAGACAATTGGTTGTACATGAAGCATTAGAAATTATTGTATGATCCTTCTGTAAAATATTATCATTGACTCCATATACAATAGTTGCATCCATTTCACTGGCGGGTGATGAGATTATTACTTTCTTAGCACCTGCTTGAATATGCTTCGAAGCTGATTCATAAGACCTGAATGAACCTGTGCACTCGAGAACAACATCAATTTCGAGATCTGACCATGGAAGATTTAATGGATCACGGTCATAGACCATTCTTACTCTGTCTCCATTCACAATGATTGATTTACCATCTATCTCAACCTCACCAGAAAATCTGCCATGGGCTGTATCATTTTTGAAGAGATGCGCATGAATTTTTGCTTCCCCCCGGCAATTAATCGCTACAATTTCAATATCTTTACGTTTACCAGATTCATAAAGAGCCCGCATTACATTTCTTCCAATACGGCCAAATCCATTAATTGCAACTTTGATGGTCATCAAATCTCCTAAATTATTTTAAAAAAATATTATTAAATTTTAGCTTACATACTAAGCAAAGATTTTGCTTTTTCAGTTATTTTATCAGCACTGAAACCAAAATATTTGAATAGTTCTTCTGCTGGAGCGGATAAACCGAATTGATCTATTCCAACCACGGCACCATTTGAACTTAGGTATTGCCACCAAAAATCTGTAATACCCGCTTCAATAGCTATTCTGTTAACACACCCAGTTGGAAGCACGCTTGATTTATATTTTTCATCTTGTGCATCGAATAAATCAGTACAAGGCATAGATACAACTCGAACATTCACCCCACATTCAACTAAATTTTTAGCAGCATCCATTGTGATAAATACTTCTGAGCCAGTAGCTATGAGGATGATGTCTGGAGTGTCATTGCAATCAAATAAAATATATCCACCCTTAGCAATATTTTCTATCTGTAACTCTGTTCTTTTCTGATGTGGGAGTTTTTGGCGTGTTAAAACTAAACTTGTCGGGCCAGAGTTCCTCTCTATGGCATCTTTCCAGGAAATTATTGTCTCTACCGCGTCACATGGTCGCCATACTCTCATATTTGGCATGATTCTCAGACTCGAGACATGCTCTATTGGTTGGTGTGTCGGGCCATCCTCACCTAACCCAATAGAATCATGAGTATAAACAAAAATATTCTGAATCTTCATCAATGCCGCCATTCTCAATGCGTTGCGAGCGTAATCAGAAAAGGTTAAAAAAGTTCCCGAATAAGGAATAATTCCACCATGAAGGGTCATTCCATTGCCAATAGCAGACATTCCAAATTCCCTAACTCCATAGTTTAGGTAATTACCATTAGGAGTATTCTCATCAAAAATCACAGAGGCATCATGTTTAGTCAAATTAGAACCAGTTAAATCAGCAGAGCCACCAATCATCTCCGGCAAATGTGAGGCTAATTTATTCAGAGCTAATAATGATGATTGCCTAGTAGCTATATTTACAGCTTCATCATTAACTTCAAAAATTGCTTTGTTAACGATCTGACTCCAGTCATCTGGCAGTCTATTTTGCATTCTTCTATCAAGCTCAAGTCCAAGCTCTGGGAATGAGCTATTATAATCTAACAATATCTTATTCCATGTTTCTTCTAGCTTTTGCCCCTTCTTTGATGCATCCCAAGCATCTAGAATGTCATCTGGTATCTCAAATGCAGAATAATTCCAGTCAAGCATCTTTTTAGTTGCAACTATTTCTTCTTTACCCAATGGTGCTCCATGCGAACTGGCTGAACCCTCTTTATTTGGCGAGCCATAGCCTATCTTTGTTTTACAACAGATCAAAGAAGGCCGATCATCATCAATTATTGCTTTTGATATAGCTTCAGATATAGCTTCAGGATCATGGCCATCAATACAAGGAATAACATGCCATCCATAAGATTCAAAACGTTTAACAGTATCATCTGTAAACCATCCATTCACATTTCCATCAATAGAAATTCCATTATCATCATAGAAACAAATTAATTTTCCAAGTTTCCAGGTACCAGCAAGAGAACAAGCTTCATGTGAGATCCCCTCCATCAAACAACCATCACCAGCAAAAACCCAAGTACGATGATTAATTATATCCATATCAGGTTTATTAAATGTAGCGGCAAGTATTTTTTCAGCAAGAGCCATACCAACAGCATTTGTAATTCCTTGTCCTAATGGTCCGGTTGTAGTTTCAATTCCAATTTCTGGTTCACGCTCAGGGTGGCCTGCAGTAATTTGATCGAATTGCCTAAAATTTTTAATTTGGTCCAGAGTTAATGGATAGCCACTTAAATAGAGTAGACTGTACAAAAGCATTGACCCATGGCCATTAGATAAGACAAATCGATCCCTGTTTACCCATTGAGGATTATTGGGGTTATGCGCTAAATAATCATTCCAGAGAACCTCTGCTATATCAGCCATTCCCATTGGCATTCCAGGATGACCAGAATTTGCTTGCTGAACAGCATCCATACTTAGAGCCCTTATGGCATTTGCAAGTTCGCGCCGAGAATAATTGATCTCTGAATTTTCATCACTTGGCATAAGAATCCTCAATGATATACAATGAATTGCTGATTTAAATATACAAATTAGTAAGAGTATTTTGCTGATTTAACTGCGAGGTCGCAAGGAACATTTTAAAAATATTTCCCAAGATAACAAGTAACATTAAAAAATCAAAGACGATACAGATTGAAACATTAAAAATCAGCAGTAATTACTAGATTTCTATATCATCTAAATTAATAATAAAGAGGCACTTATGAGTAATTCCTACCTATTCACTTCAGAATCCGTGTCTGAAGGGCATCCTGATAAAATATCTGATCAAATATCAGATGCGATACTAGACGCCATCATTAAGCATGACCAATCAGCGCGAGTGGCCTGTGAAACGATGGTAAAAACGGGTATGGCAATTGTTGCTGGTGAAATTACTACTAATGCAATAATCGATGTAGAAGAAATAGTTCGTAAAACAATTATTGACATCGGTTATACAGATTCCGAAATGGGTTTCGATGGTAAGACTTGTGCTGTGATGAATGCACTTGGAAAACAATCTCCAGATATTGCTCAAGGAGTAGACAGAGCCAAACCAGAAGATCAAGGAGCTGGAGACCAAGGCTTAATGTTTGGATATGCAACAAATGAGACTGATGTATTAATGCCTGCTCCAATCACTTTAGCGCACAACCTTGTCAGGAAACATGCTGAGGTCAGAAAAGCTGAGGTCCTCTCTTGGTTGAGGCCTGATTCAAAAAGCCAAGTAACATTTGTTTATGAGAATGATCAACCAGTCGGAATAGATGCTGTAGTTCTGTCTACACAACATCATGCAGACGTAAAGATGAATGACCTAAAAGAAGGTGTAATGGAAGAAATAATCAAACCAATCATTCCTTCCCAATGGATTAATGAAAATACTAAATATCATATTAACCCAACTGGTAGATTTGAAGTAGGTGGTCCTATGGGAGATTGTGGTCTAACTGGAAGAAAGATCATCGTTGATACTTATGGTGGTTCAGCTAGACATGGTGGTGGTGCTTTCTCAGGAAAAGATCCATCAAAAGTTGATCGTTCAGCGGCATATGCTTGCAGATATGTGGCTAAAAATATAGTTGCTGCTGGTATCGCGGATCGTTGTGAAATACAAGTATCATACGCAATAGGGGTAGCTGAACCTACCTCAATCAGTGTTAATACATTTGGCACTAGTAAAATTAGTGAAGATAGACTTATTAATTTGATTAATGAAAAATTTGATCTAAGACCTTATGGGATTCTTAAAATGCTCGATTTATTAAAACCAATTTATCAACCAACTGCAGCATATGGTCATTTTGGAAGAAACGATATCGACCTTAGTTGGGAAAGTACCAATAAAGCTGAAGAACTAAAAAATTCAATTTAAAAATAAAAAAGGAGACTGCTATGGCTACTGAAGCTATTGCAATTAATAAAAATAAAGATGACTTCAAAGTAGCTGATATATCACTTGCATCATGGGGAAGAAAAGAAATTTCCATAGCGGAAACGGAAATGCCCGCCCTAATGACACTAAGAGATAAATATCATGCTGAACAACCATTGAAAGATGCCCGGATTTTAGGTTGCATCCATATGACTATTCAAACTGCTGTTCTCATTGAAACTCTCGAGTCTCTTGGTGCTGAAGTGCGTTGGACTTCTTGTAATATCTTCTCAACTCAAGATCATGCCGCAGCAGCAATAGCAGCTAATGGTACTCCAGTTTTTGCCTGGAAAGGTGAGACAGAAGAAGAGTATGAGTGGTGCCTAGAGCAACAAGTATTGAAAGATGGTAAGCCTTGGAACGCAAACATGATTCTGGATGATGGTGGTGATTTAACTGCATTGCTTCATCAAAAATATCCACAGGTACTCGATGCTGTTCATGGGATTACAGAAGAAACTACAACTGGTGTACATCGTCTTTATGAAATGCTTGAATCAGGTGAATTGAAAGTTCCAGCCATCAATGTAAACGATTCGGTTACAAAGTCAAAATGTGACAATAAGTATGGTTGCCGTCATAGTCTTAGCGATGCAATCAAACGTGCGACAGATCATCTACTGATGGGTAAAAAAGCAGTAGTTGTTGGTTACGGTGACGTAGGAAAGGGTTCAGCACAATCTCTTAGACAGGAAGGTATGATTGTTAAGGTAACTGAAATTGATCCTATCTGTGCTATGCAAGCCTGCTTAGATGGTTTTGAAGTTGTTTCTACATTTAAAGATGGTGATGCTACTAAAGGAATCAACACAGAATTACTTGAAAGCACTGATATGCTTGTAACCAGCACAGGTAACTATAACGTGTGTGATGCAGATGTACTTGCTGCATTAAAAAGTGGTTGTGTTGTTTGCAATATTGGGCATTTCGATAATGAGATTGATACAGCTTTCATGCGAGATAAATGGGAATGGGATGAAATCAAACCCCAAGTTCATAAAATATATCGAAATAAAGAAAAAAATGATCATCTGTTATTGTTAGCAGAGGGTAGATTAGTTAATTTAGGAAATGCAACTGGTCATCCAAGTCGAATTATGGACGGATCATTTGCAAATCAGGTTCTCGCTCAAATTGAACTTTTTGGACGTAAATTTGCTGACCAGAATAGCGATGCAAAATCAAAAGCCCTTCAGGTAGAAATCTTACCTAAACATTTAGATGAGGAAGTTGCAAAGTGCATGGTAATCGGTTTTGGAGGAGTTATGACAAAACTATCTCAAGAACAAGCTGATTATATCGGTGTGAAAAAAGAAGGACCTTATAAACCTGAATATTATCGTTATTAATCAACAATCCACCCAGAGGCCCCGGCTTCTGGGCGTTATGATTATTATCCACTAAAGATGGCCATTGATTAAAATTATACAAATCACTGATCCACATTTACTTGAAAACAAAAGTGAATTGTTTAGAGACGTCAAACCTTATGAAACTCTTAAAGCAATAATTAGTAACATAAAAAAATCAAATTGGGATTTTGATATAGTTATAGCAACAGGAGATTTAGCACAGGATAATAAAAAAAATTCATATAATCATTTTGTTGACTTGCTTACAACATTAAATACTCCTATCTATTCCATCCCTGGGAACCATGATGACAAAGGAATAATGCAGTCTGTCCTGACAAAACCATTATTTCACTATTGTAATGAACTCATAATGCATAACTGGTTAATTATTGGTATTGATAGTAATAAGAAAGATTCGCCAAGTGGCTATATCTCTCAAGAAGAATTTAATAGATTAAGGTCATCTATAGAATCAAGTGATGTTGAATATATAATGATATACCTTCATCACCAGCCGATTAACGTCAATAGTCGATGGATTGATGCAATTGGACTAGAAAATAAAGTTGAGCTTTATAATATTTTAGATAATTGTAACAAAATCAAAGGACTCTTTTTTGGTCATACCCATCAATCCATAGAAATGAATTACAAGGATATTCAACTCATTGGAACTCCATCAACTTGTAGGCAATTTAAACCTAACAGTGACAGCTTCGCAATGGATAATTCGCCACCAGCATATAGAAAAATACAACTAAATAATAATGGCTCTATTGATACAAATGTTGTTTGGCTTAACTATTAATTTTATGTTCCAATGCATACAATCCAATACCAAATAATTATTATATAGATCTATGTCACTATTCGAAGAAGCAAAAAAAGTAATAGCTGGAGGTGTTAATTCGCCGGCAAGGTCTTTTGGTGGAGTTGGTGGTGATCCGGTTTTCTTTAAATCGGGTAAAGGTGCCTGGATAAAAACAGAAGATGGACGCGATATGATAGATTATGTTGGTTCATGGGGACCACTAATTCTGGGGCATTCGTATTCGCCTGTCATCGAAGCTATAAAAGAAAAAATAAATGATGGGCTCAGTTTTGGTGCGCCAACGATAATTGAGACGGAACTTGCTAATAAGGTTCGTGAATTTATACCCTCAATGGAAAGGGTTCGCATGGTTAGTACAGGTACTGAGGCAACTATGAGTGCTATTCGTCTGGCGAGGGGTTATACGAAGCGTGATATTATCATCAAATTTGAAGGTTGCTATCATGGACATTCTGACTCCTTACTTATCAAAGCAGGATCAGGCGCATTAACACATGGCGTTCCAAGCTCACCTGGTATTCCAAAATCTTTAGCCAAAGAAACAATTACCCTTCCATTTAATGATACACAACGAGTTAGGGATGCTTTTACCTTAATGAAAGATAAAATTGCATGCGTCATTATGGAGCCAATTACTGGTAATATGAATATGATCATGCCGATACCTGGTTTTTTGGAGGCAATCAAAGAGGAGTGCACTGCTTCTGGTGCTATATTAATATTTGATGAAGTGATGACGGGTTTTCGGGTGGCAAAAGGTGGAGCTCAGTCTGTCTTCAATATTTCACCTGATTTAACGACATTAGGTAAAATCATTGGAGGTGGTCTACCAGCAGCTGCATTTGGTGGTCGTCAAGATATTATGTCTTATCTTGCGCCCGAAGGTCCAGTTTACCAAGCAGGAACATTATCTGGAAATCCTATTGCTATGCTCGCAGGATTAGTGACATTGGAATCATTAGAAGAAAAGGACTTTTATAAAAATCTTCATAACAAATGTGATCTATTGATGACTGGGATGCTCAAATTAGCCAAAAATCATGATTTGCCACTTGAGGTTAATTACCTTGGAGGTATGTTTGGCTTCACTTTTAACAAGAATGGTCCAATAAAAAATTATGAGGATATTACTAATTCAGATATAAACTTATTTAAAGATTTTTTTCATGGGATGTTAGCAGAAAATATCTATTTAGCTCCCTCTGCTTTTGAGGCAGGCTTTATCTCATCGGCGCACACCAACAAAGAAATTAATTTAACTTTGGATGCTACTAAAAAAGTATTTTCCTTATTGCAACATTAAATTGTTTTTATCCTTGTGCATGGCTTGCGTCATAGTTAGATAAGTATTAATCAACTCTAAGCGATCAATGGGATCGCTAATCTCTAAAAAGGTTTGTTTTTGTTTTACCTCAATAGGTAAAATCTCAGCTAAGCGGTTTCCAACCCAGGTTGCATCTTGATAATCCTTTCTTACATTTTTATATATATCACCAAATTCATTGATCAAGCTTTTTAACAAAGTAACTAGAGATTCATATTTTTCTGGTACTGTAAATTTCTCCTCTTTTTCAACCATTTCAATGTTTCCTGAATTTAAACCATCATCATCTATAAAAATTTCTTTTATTATGAACTTATTCTCACCAATTACAGTTAATCCTAAGATACCATCTGAACCGTTATTCCAATCTACGATTCTCGCCATTGTTCCCAGATCACAGAAACCTTTTTTGTCTGAATCGAACGCTTGATTTGATAAAACAATTCCAAACATTTTCTCAGAACTTAGACAAACTTTGACCATATCTAGATATCTTCTCTCAAAGATTCTTAACGAAAGTGGACCGTCAGGATATAAAATTGTGTGTAATGGGAATAAAGGTATTTTCATTTTTTGATCCGCAAAGTTTAAGTTTTATTGATAGTTAATTATTTGATATTTCTAGCTCTTCAAGAAGTAACTCTCTTGCCCCTTGAAAATCACCATTACTCAAGAAAATTAATCCATCACCACTTGTAATTTCTTGAATCAGATTCTCTACTAATTTCTGAGGATCATTCAATACAGACATTGTAGTGTGATTATATAATCGATTGCTCTCAAGTAAATTTGGCATTTCGGATGACTGAAGAAAATAAACTTGATCTATATTTTTTAATGATTCCAGTAAAGATTCATTATGCAAGCCCATAAGCATAGTATTGGACCGTACTTCAATCACCACAATTTTGCGTTCAAAAGATTTATTGGATCGGATAATATCGAGAGTTTTCCTAATAGCTGTTGGATGGTGAGCAAAATCATCATAGATCGTAACTCCTGAAATTATACCCAATTTTTCTAGTCGCCGTTTTACACCAGAAAAAGTAGCCAAAGATCGAATTGCACATTGATAGTTTAACCCAATGGCAGATGCTGCAGCTACTGCTCCAAGTGCATTTTCAATATTATAACTTCCTTCCAAATCCCAATTTTCTGAAACAGGTTGTTTATTTTGGTGTGCAATCTGTATATTCCCAGCTTTTTCACTATCACCAGTCCAAGTATTAGCCCCTCTGAAACCAAAAGTTTCTATTGGTGACCAAGCACCTAATTCTATTACATCTTGAATATTCTTATCATTACCATTCGTAATTATTTTTCCTGAACTAGGTGTAATTCTCAGCAGTTGGTGAAATTGCCACTTAATTTCATCAATATTGTTATATATATCTGCATGATCATATTCTAAATTATTGATCACAGTAACTTTTGGCTGGTAATGCAAAAATTTTGGGCGCTTGTCAAAAAAAGCAGTATCGTATTCGTCAGCCTCAATTACAAAATATTTAGAATCTCCCAATGATGCTGACTCACTGAAATTTTGTGATATCCCTCCAATCAGATAACCTGGTGAATAGCCATTATCTTCTAAAATCCAAGTTAAGATACTACTTGTTGTTGTCTTTCCATGAGTTCCTGATATCACTATTACAGTCCGATCTTTTAAAATATTCTCAGCAAGCCACTGAGGTCCTGAAATAAAAGGTATATTTCTATCTAACATTGCCTCAATAACAGGAATACCTCTTGTCATAACATTTCCAACAATTAAATAATCAGGCTTTCTATCAAGTTGAGATATTTCATAATCCTTATCAATTTCAATGCCCAGTCGCTCTATCTCCTTGCTCATTGGTAGATAAAAGTTGTTATCACTTCCTGTAACATAATGGCCTGAGGCTTTTGCTAGAGAAGCAATACCGGTCATAAACGTTCCACAAATTCCTAGTATATGAATATGCATAAATGTCTTAAGCCACAGAAGTTAAATATTTAGACATATTTATTTGAAACAAGAACTGCAAAAAAAGAGCTGTAACCGCAATAATGATACCAATAAATCTTTTACTATTGATAGCTGAGCTAATTATGTGACCCTCTACAGGGACTGACCACAACATAATCAAACTCGCAATTAATCCAGCAAAATTTTTACCGATAAATGGAGCAAAAAAAATAAACTCAAGCACAAAGACAATAGTAATTAATGAGCCGCATGCAATAATTGCACTTATTGTTTGCAGTATTCGATGATTATAGCCATATCCAGTTAAAATCAGCATATAGAAAGCAATGCCTAAAAAGTAACCAATAAAATTAATCCATGATTGATGATCAGACTCGTTATTAATAAGTAATAATACGCCCGCAGATGATATTATTAATAGTCCAATTGAAATACTCAGTATAAGCCATGACGATGGGATAACATCTGGCCCTTTTCGTAACATTATTATATCTAAATAACTTTTTACCAACTCTTTCATTATTTCTCGTACATTTGAGACTAGATCACGTATTATCGCATGATATGCATATTAAAATACCCATATATAACTTCCAATCTCATGTGTAAAGTTCAGCTAATTGATTCTAATTGCAATTTTGAGTCTTTATTAAATATAGCAAAAAGCAATCATCTGGCAATCGATACTGAATTTATGCGTGAAAAGACTTTTTTTGCAAAATTATGTCTGGTGCAAGTCAGTGATTCAAAATCAATAGTATGTATTGATACTATAGCAAACCTTGATTTAGAAAAATTCTGGAAGTTAGCTGAAATGAAAACCTGGATAATTCACTCTGCCAGACAAGATCTAGAGGTTATCTTTCAAGCTACAAATATTCTCCCAAAAAATCTTTTTGATACTCAGATTGCAGCTGGTATTTTAGGGCTTTCCCCTCAAATTGGTTATGCAAAATTAGTAGAGATTTTTTTTCAGATAACTCTAAAAAAAGATCAAACTCGAGCTAATTGGGAAAAAAGACCGATGTCCCCTGAAATGATTGAATATGCCACAGATGATGTTAAATACTTACCTGATCTTCATAGATTATTAAGTGAAAAATTAAAACAATTAGAGCGCCTGGAATGGGTCATCGAAGATTCAAATTATATGCTCAATAAGAACCTCTTTCAGCCATCCTTGGCCAGCGCATTAACAAAAATTAAATCCGTGCAATATCTCGCTGGAAAAGATAAAAAAGCTGCTCATCTGCTTGTCCAATGGCGAGAAAATCTTGCTATAAAGAAAAATTTGCCCAGAAAGTGGATTATAAGTGATAAGGATTTATTGGCCATTGCAACCTCAAATATTAAAAATATTGATGACCTCTGCCAAGTAGAGAATTTACCAAACTCATTAATTGAGCGCTCAAGCCATGAAATACTTGCTCTTTTAAATAAGGCTTCTTTAGAGAATAGTGAGTACTTAGCAAAGCCAAGATTTAATGAGCAACAAAAAAGAACACTTAACTTACTATCAAACATTATAAAGAAAAAAAGCGCTGAACTTAATATCATTCCAGAAGTGCTAGCCTCAAAAAAAGAGCTAACCGCATTAATAAATGGAAACTGTAATGGCCGAGTTATGCGTGGTTGGCGAAAAAAAATAATTGGGGATGAACTAACTACGCTAATTGATTGATAATTATTAGATGATCAACATTTTAGAGCATCAAGTAAACGCTCATACACAACATCCATTGAACCTTCTGCATCTACTTTCTCTAATAATTTTTTCTGAGTATAAAAAGAAACCAATGGTTCAGTTTGTTCCTGATAGACCTGTAAACGATTACGAACAGTCTCTTCATTATCATCCTTACGTTTAATTAACTCACCTCCAGCTTCAGTACAAGCTGTTAATTCATCCTTATTAGAAAAATATATATTCAATAACTTACCTGTTAGTGAACATGTGCGACGACCAACAATTCGTTTCGTGAGAATATCATTTTCCATATCCATCAAAATTACAAGTTCTAGAGGTTGATGCAATTCTATCAATAACTTTTCTAAGTCTTCAGCTTGCTTAGTTGTTCTGGGGAAACCATCAAGAATAAAACCATTCTCAATATCATTTTTCATTAAGCGCTCACGAATAATACCAATCATAATCTCATCTGAAACTAAATTACCAGCCTCCATAACTTCTTTTGCTCGAAGGCCAAAGTTTGATTTAGTGGCGACTGCTGCGCGCAACATATCACCAGTAGAAATCTGGGGTATATTTTTTTCCACCATTAAACGTTGTGCTTGAGTTCCTTTCCCAGAACCTGGTGCACCTAACAAAACAATCCTCATTATTTCACCTCATAAACAAATGATAATTCAAATACTGGAAAATAAAATTACCCATAATTGATGAGTTGGTCAATTCAAAAAATAAAGCTTACGGTGACGATTCAATAAGTTTAAGTTATGCTTCACTCCAATTGATATGAAAATTGGTGAAAGTATGGCTGCTATGAACGCATTTTATGCCCAATCTGGAGGAGTTACTGCTGTTATTAATGCTTCTGCATGTGGTGTTATCGAAACAATCAGATCAAATAAAAATATAATTTCAAACCTATATGCAGGGAAAAATGGAATTATTGGTGCGCTTCAAGAAGAAATGATTGATACAAATAGAGAATCGAAAAAAAATATTGAGAATTTAAAATATATACCCGGTGGTGTTTTTGGTTCAGCACGATATAAATTAAAAGGGTTTGATGAGAATCTTCTAGAGTACGAAAGACTGATTGAGGTATTCAAAGCGCATAATATTGGTTATTTTTTTTACAATGGCGGTAATGATTCAATGGATACCGCATATAAAGTTTCGCAAATAAGTAAGAAAATGGGATTTCCTGTAACTTGCCTAGGCATTCCAAAAACTGTTGATAATGATCTTCCTATTACTGATAATTGTCCTGGTTTTGGCTCAGTTGCAAAATATGTTGCTGTCTCTATCCAAGAAGCTGCAATGGATGTCATATCTATGTCAAAAACATCAACTAAAATATTTATTTTAGAAGTAATGGGAAGGCATGCAGGTTGGATTGCTGCAGCAGGTGGTCTAGCTAAAAAAGATAATCGTGATGCGCCACATATTATTTTATTCCCTGAGGTAACTTTCAACAAAAAAGCATTTTTAAAAAAAGTTAAAGAATCAGTCAAAAAATATGACTATTGTGTCATTGTTGCAAGTGAAGGTACTCGATATGGTAATGGTAAATTTATAGCAGAAACTGGCTCCAAGGATGCATTTGGACACGCTCAACTTGGAGGAGTTGCGCCAGTTTTGGCTCACATGATTTCGGATAATCTAGGTTTAAAATACCATTATGCAATTGCTGATTATCTTCAACGTTCCGCTAGACATCTAGCCTCAAAAGTCGATGTTAATCAAGCTTATGCAGTTGGTAAAGCTGCCGTTGAAATGGCCATCGAAGGGCAAACAGCAATGATGCCTGTGATCAAACGCTTATCTGACCACCCATATCGATGGAAAATTGATCAAGCGCATCTATCAAGAATTGCTAATAAAGAAAAAATGGTGCCAAAAAAATTTATCTCCAAAGATGGATTCTCAATCACACCAGCTTGCAAAAGGTATCTTTTACCACTGATTCAAGGTGAGGATTATCCTCCCTATTCTGAAGGGCTACCAAAAAAAATAAGATTAAATAATATCTTGGTTCCCAAGCTATTAAATAATAATTTTGTGGTATGATTGCGACCGAAGTTTTTTAAAAAAGGTTTTTACTCATTTGTAAGCGTGTAAAAAATAAATAATATACTCATTCTGTAAAAAAATACTGGGAGAACTATAATGTTAACAGATGACCTTGCCCTATGGCTTTCAATATCTGCGGGAGCACTAGCGGTAATCTATGGAGCTATATCAGCGAAATGGATTGTTAATCAGCCGGCAGGAAATGACCGTATGCAAGAAATAGCACAAGCAATACAAGAAGGTGCTAATGCATATATGAACCGACAATACTACACTATTGGCATAGTAGGTGCAGTTCTCTTTATATTACTAGCTTACTTCATTGATTTACCTACGGGTATCGGATTTGCAATTGGTGCGATTTTTTCTGGACTAGCTGGATATATAGGTATGTTTGTCTCTGTAAGGGCAAATGTGAGAACAGCAGAGGCTGCTAGAACAGGTGTTAACCCAGCTTTAAATATTGCATTTAAAGGTGGCGCAATTACAGGTCTACTGGTTGTTGGGCTAGGTTTGATTGGAGTTGCAGGTTACTACGCCATCCTAACTAAAATGGGTATGTCTATAGATAAATCGATACACTCCCTAGTTGGTCTGGCATTTGGTGGATCATTAATATCAATTTTTGCCCGTTTAGGAGGAGGAATTTTTACTAAAGGTGCAGATGTTGGTGCTGATCTTGTTGGAAAAGTAGAAGCTGGAATTCCTGAAGATGATCCAAGAAACCCAGGCGTAATAGCTGACAACGTGGGTGATAACGTTGGAGATTGTGCTGGTATGGCCGCGGATCTCTTTGAAACATATGCAGTTACCATTATTGCAACTATGCTTTTAGGCTCCTTGCTTGTTACTCAAGGTGATAACTCAACTGTTCTTTACCCTCTTGTACTGGGTGCCGTGTCCATTGTAGCCTCTATTATTGGTACATTTTTTGTTCGGACTTCCGATGGTGGCAAAGTCATGGGAGCTTTATACAAAGGCATGATAGTTTCTGGATTATTAGCAGCAATAGCTTTCTATCCAATTACTAACTTGATGATGAATCCAGCTGTTGCATCAGGCGTATTTGGTTCAGCTCTTATTGGGCTGGCACTAACTGCAGCCATGGTTGTGATTACCGAATATTATACTAGTACAGAGTATTCTCCGGTGAGGACAATTGCAGAAGCATCTCGAACAGGTGATGCGACAAATATTATTGCTGGACTAGGCATTTCAATGAAATCAACAGCGATGCCTGTACTTGCTGTGTGCGCAAGTATCTGGGGTGCATTCGAACTTGCGCCAGAAGGTGATTCAATGGCAGGACTTTATAACATTGCGATTGCAGCTACATCTATGCTCTCTATGACTGGTGTCGTTGTAGCGCTTGATGCTTTTGGGCCAATCACTGATAACGCTGGTGGTATTGCTGAAATGTCAGAACTTCCCTCTGAAGTAAGGACTATAACTGATCAGCTGGATGCAGTTGGCAATACAACCAAAGCCGTTACAAAAGGTTATGCTATTGGTTCAGCTGGACTAGCTGCACTCGTGCTATTTGCCGATTACACTAATGCTCTAGAAACTGCCAATATATCAGTTAATTTTGATCTATCTGATCATGAAGTTATTATTGGTTTATTCCTTGGGGGTCTCGTTCCATTCCTATTTGGATCTATGGCAATGGAAGCGGTTGGTAGGGCTGCTAGTGAAGTTGTGACTGAAGTAAGAAGGCAGTTTAAAGAAATTCCAGGTATCATGGATGGTTCTGGTAAGCCTGATTATAGTCGCGCAGTTGATCTTTTAACTAAAGCTGCTATCAAAGAAATGATAGTTCCATCTTTGCTTCCAATACTTGTTCCTGTTGCAGTAGGTCTCATATTAGGGCCTAAAGCTCTAGGTGGAGTTCTTCTTGGAACCATTATTACCGGATTGTTTGTCGCAATATCTATGACAACAGGTGGTGGTGCATGGGATAATGCTAAAAAATATATCGAAGATGGTAACTGTGACGGAAAAGGATCTGATGCTCATAAAGCTGCCGTTACAGGTGATACTGTTGGTGATCCTTACAAAGATACTGCAGGACCAGCTATCAACCCGCTCA
>MDTC01041112.1_pt1 | contig 17423 bp, 15 predicted proteins | sample 811181 | NCBI WGS metagenome assembly MDTC01 (sample SAMN05326644, study PRJNA326480) | marine metagenome | isolation source: seawater | place: Pacific Ocean: North | collected 2011 | reverse complement strand
TCTTGAAGTTGGTCTTCTTTCTTCACACTCTACTTTTCTATCTGGAATAGTTATAGCACCGCCTGGCGTTTCCATATCGTCATAAAACGCTTGGATGTCTTCACCACGTTTTAGTGTTACTTGGAATAACTCCATGTTACGCCTCCAGTTGTACTACGTTTAGATCTACTTGTACGGTGCTTGCACCACCGCTTTTGTTTGTAACCCTACAAGGTATAGTTGTTGTTGGAGAACTTTCTAAGTTAAATCCATAAGCACCTGGGCTTATAATAACTGTTTCTGCTCCTGTTGTAATTACTTCTGCTATCAATCCTGCGTCTGCTGTAGGATCAACACCTTCTGCTCTTGAAGCATCTGCTGTTCTTGTTGCGGCAGTCGCATACAATCTTACTCTTGCCGCTCTGTCTGTTGTTATAGTTAGTAGTGCGTATGACTTAAATCCTGTGATGTCTAAGTCTGCTTCAGCGGCATCTGCTAAACTACCAGTTGTGCCTGTTGCTGTGCTTCTACTTTGTAAGCCCGAAACACTTAATCCTGTAATTGTTGCACCAGTAAAGTCAACTTGTGTTCCGCTTGGGAAGTCAACATTAGTACCATTACTACCTATTGACACTAATACTGTTTGTGTTGCACCAATGTTTACATTACCTGATGCAAGTGCGCCACTACCACCTGTGATGTTTGTGTCACCACCTGTGCTGTTTAGTTCTGTAGCATCACCACCTGTAATTGTTAGGTCATTACCGTCTGCAACACCTGCTCCTACTGCTACTGCTTCTAAACTGCTACCAGTTAAAGCACCTCCTGCTGTAAGTGCATCTGTAATACCATAACCTGCTATTGTAGTTGGTGTTCCTGTTATACTTGAAAATGCAAAATCCTGTGCTACACCTGTAATAGTGATGTTGCCATCAGCATCACTTGCTGTAGTAATTGCTGTGCCACCTGTTATCTGTAGTGTGTCACCTTTAGCTACTGTTCTTACAGTTGAATCATCACCTGTGATGTTAAAATCAAATTGTCCTGCTGTGACATTAGCAATAGAACTATCTACTTCTGTTTTTGTGTATGCATCAGTAATGCCAAAACCTGCAATAGTCGTAGGCTTAGAAGTTAGCGAAGCAAATACTCCGTCAAATGCATCACTAATCCCATATCCTGCTATTGTAGTAGGTTTGCTTGTAATATTTGAAAACGCTGTTGTTATGCCTGTCAATGCACTGCCGTCTATTGCTGGTAAAGCACCAACTAATGTCGTTGCATTAAGTGTACCATTTACACCGTCTACCATCAAGGTTGAATCATCAGCAAACACACTACCTTGAACATCATTGGATATCATTTGGCCGCCTACACGTAGGTTTCCGTTGCTATCTACTTCAAGCCTTGTATTGTTGATATATAAAAAATCTTTAATATAAACATCACCGAATCTATATGTTTCAGAACCTAAATCAAACGAACCGTCAGCTTCGGGGATTAAATTTCCACCTACACTTGAACCACTGTCGCTTCCTAAGTCTCTCGCATACAGTTCCGAAAAGTTATCGTTAACTTTATCAAAAGCAACTCTTAAAGGATCACCGTCGCCTTTGTTAGCACTTGTACCTAAATCAATTGTTTGTCTTGCCATTTTGTACTCTCACCCTTAATAGTCCTGAAGAAGCAATTACTTGTCTCTCCTGCTTGTTTTTATTATCGTTACCAGCTTTGGTAGTTGGTTTCTTAACTAATTTGTCAGCTTGTTTATTATCCATTAGTGCTTCCCTACAACAATTTCTATTACGCCTCTGTCGCCATCTGTTTTGGCTTCGAGTGCTTTACCTATTACAGTACCTACGCCTGCTTGGTTATCAACAATTGCGTAACCTGGTACTGCACTTGTAACAAGCATATCGCCTTTTTGTACTGGACCAATTACTTTACAAGGTACACGCCCTTGTAGTGCAAGTTCAACAATGTTATCACCTTCTAAATGTGAGTTCATTAAGTGTGCTGGATTTGTTGATATAACTCCAGCAACTTTAGTATCGCCTTTTGCACTGCAAACTGTAACTTCTGCTTCACCGCCAAACACAACAACTGTGCCTGGTTCATATTGTGCATCCGCAGTATAGTTCTCTGCCAAGTCAGCGTAGTAAGATTCTGTAGCAGTACCTCTAAACAATGTAGCATATACATCTTTGTATTTGTAAGTTGCACTACCAATATCATATGTGTTATCAGTATCAGGTGTCATACCTGTTGAAGCAAACAACATTGGAACTACGCTTGAGTTAGTGCCTGTGTCTGCTGTAATAATTGCAACTTGTCCTGCTGTAGTTTTACCAGTGTTAGCACCAATTGCTACTGCTGTACTTGCCGCACCCTTTTCACCTGGTGCTTCAATAAAGCTACTGTAAATCCAATCAACACCTAATACCTTTTCACCGTTAAAGTTTGATGCCGCTTGTAGAACACTCTGTGAAGTACCTGTTTGACTAATGTCAACACTACCTGCAATTTGTAATTCTGGATAACTTGGAGTAGCACCTCCATTACCACCAACAGCTCTAAATATTTCACCTTGCGCAGGTGTTTTCATTAATACTGTAGTTGTATCAAGTGCAAGCACTTCGTAAGTTGGATCACCACCAAGTATAACTGAGTTAACTTGGATACTACCATTTGCATCAGATTTTATAATGCTGTTAACTTCACCTGTTGAACTTACATTAGATTTAGCATAAGTTCCTGTTCCTGTTTCAATAAGTGCATTACCTGGATCTGCTGCCGCGCCAATTATACTTGTAAAGTCATCGTCAACAAGTCCGCCACCTTCTGATATTACTGTGCTAAATGGAATCTCGTCAATATCATTAGACGAACTGTCACCACTATAGTTACCAAGCACATGTTGGTCTTGTATTCTTTGGAACTTTTGTAGTCCAATACTACCATCTGGAATAGTTACCCAACCATTTGTTACATCAAATGTTGCTGAATCAAATGCTGTTAATCCTAAATCGTTTTGTGTTATGCCAACTGCATCTGCTCTTGTTGATGCAACATTCATATTCAATTTACTTTGAGATATGTTAGCCGCACCGTTAATATCGCTGTTAACAATACTATTTGAATTAATTTGGAAATTCAAAGTTGTGTATCTGTCAGTAGCATAAAGATCACTGGATTCTCTGTTAGTATCAATTAAGATATCACTTGCAGGATTCAATGTAGCGTTTGCAAATTCGTCAACTGGACCATCTATACATGCCGCTTCAGCACCGCCTATAACAGCAATTACATCTGGATCTGGTGATGAACCTGATGGCTTACCATCGCTAAACTCTCCTGATACTGGTGTATAAACAATCTCTACAATGTTTCCTTCAACACCTACACGTTCAATTACATCTACAACTGTACCTGTTGCACCTGTTATTGTTCCTGTGATTGTGTCACCTCTTTCATAAGGTCCACTTACAATACTTCCTGCATCAACAATCAGTTTTTTGTATTCTGTTGAAACAATAAATTGTCCTTCTGTAACTCTTGTAGTATCGTAAGTTACAGAACGTAAATCTTTAATCTCGTCATTATTGCCTCTACCTGCATCAACATATGATTTGTTTGCCGCGTCACTGTCACTTACAGGAGTCTTAATGTTTGTTATAGTGTTGCCGGCAGCATTTAGATCGTCTGTCATTGGTACAGCACCATTAGGAGCAAGTACACCTGGCCCTAATTTGTTTGCAACTGGAGCACCATTTACATCATAACCTAAACGTCTGTTAACATAACCACGTACAGCAAGTTCTGTAGGAACTGTGTCTGCGGCGTTATCAGTCATTGCTGTGTCTGTACTAAATTCTGTAACAACAACACCACGTTTAAATCCAATACCGTCAACATCTGAAAGTGCAAGTGATGCACTAAATGTAACAGTACCAGTACCTTGGTCTACACTAAAGAATCTACCAACTCTAAAGATACCGTTTTGGTCTGTGGATACGTAGAACACTCTACCTTTACCACGCTCTTGTACTTCGTTTGATTGTTTCTTCTCAGCTGGTTCACCAAAAATAACATTCGGATAATTAGATTCGTTAAATCCGCCTGTACCAACATCTAAGAAATCATGTGATGTAGCACGACATGTACTAATGTTAACAGTAACATCACCAAGCGCACCTGCTTGTAGTCCTGCTCTAATTGTAACAATCTCACTGCCTAAAACAATACTTTGTGAAAGTCCTGTTGTTAAATATTCACCGTTGTCAATAAAGTCACCTTCATTAATACTGTCAATATCAATAATGTCAACAATACCATATTCGTTATCTTCTGCTGGTGCAACTATTTGATCACTACTATCAACGCCTCTATAGTTGTAAATGTAGTGTGTCTTACCATTCCAACTCATCATCATTGGCTGTTGTAATTCGTCAGTAAATGCAACTGGTCTATTTGAAGCCGGAGTCAAACTGTTATTGTTAAGTCTGTTTATTTCGTTTTGGTCAAGTGTTGCAGTTACAGCAATTACAGTATCACCTATAGTTGCACCTTTTGTATGGCCTGCGCCACTTAGAACTGTTTCACTTGCTTTTGCTGAGTCAACAATTAATTTAACATAATCATATGTGCTATCAAATCCTGCTTGTAGAATATTGGCACCTAATTCATTACCCAAACTGTCGCTTGGTAGGAATGAAATACTTCTATAAACAAAGTCTGGATTTTCTTTGAATATTAAAGCTGTACTTGGTCTAATTGTAAGTACATCAGGTCTTGCTAAGTCGTTAATTACGTGTGTTTGGTTTCTTCTATAGTTAATTTTAACATCAAAGCCAACGTCTGCTAACAAGCCACTTGTACTAAACGATGCATCACTTGTACTAAAGTTTAGTTTTAATACTTCTCCGTCAAACATAGGTGTATCATCTTCTATAAAGATACTACCATTTACACTTAGGCTTGTAATCACACCTGAGTTTACTGCATCTACAGTAACGAACGCATCGTTATCCGGAGTGCCACCACCTAATTGTGTGCCTGCTACTGTAAATGTATCACCTATTGTATAGTTTGCACCACCATTTTGTAATACAACTTGATAGCCATATCGTTGTGTCTTACGTATTGTAAACAAAGCACCTGTTGCTGTGCCATCTGTTACAGTTTGTGTGTAAGGTATTTCTGTACCTACATTAGGAAAATTACCTACAAATACATCAGTCTTAGAAACATTTGCAACTTCGTATCTTGCAAACGCCGGAACAGATGGATGATAGATATCAAATTCTGATCTATTGCTCGGTGTATCTTTAAAGTCATAAGCATGTAAGAATAAGTTTTCTTTGTTATTTCCGTAACCAGTGCTGTTGACTCTTAATGGAACACTATCGGCTCCTAAACCTGTTACAGTTGAGTCGCCTACAATAGGTCCTGTAATTTGTAATTCGTTTGTTGTGTTAAACGCACCAGTAGTGCTTGTTAAGTATATTGTTCTTCTACCAATAATAGTTACACTACTATCTTCTAATTGACTTGGATTGGAACTCACTGTACCTGTTGCACCTGTAACAAGCTGTGTAAGCACATCGCCTGCTTGTACAATTACTGGATTAGTAAATTCTAAAATAACATCAGCATCAAATGTACGTGCCGCTTGTACCATGTCTTGTTCAAGACCGATTGAATCTGGTATCTCGTTAGGATCACTACCTTCAGCAACAAGACCAAACTCACCATAACAACTTGAACCTGTAAGCGATCTAATCTCTGAACCGTTTTTAGCATAGTATGATGAATGGCAATAGTATGTAAACATACTAACCATTTCAGATAGCGCACCGTTAACAGCAACAAGTCCATAACCTTTGTCGTTGATCTGTGTAAAGTCGTTACCCAACATACTTCTGTTACCAGCAGTCTGAAGTGTTATCCCTATCGGTGAACTTAAATCATCTAAGTTAAGTCCTGTACCTAATGAACTTGTTATTCCTGTAAAACCTGTTCCACTGTTTGAACCTGGGCTCAATATAAGTGTTGCTGTACCAAACGCAGGATCATAATTAGTAACTGCGTTTACTTGGAAACGTCTACCATCTAAGTAAAACACACTTGGTGTTTCTGGCTTACGTACAAACAAACCTTGTGGTTCTGTTTGAGAACCTAAACTTTGTACGTTTAATCTAAATGCACTGCCATCAACTTTAGATGTAACACGCATTGCTGAGTTACCAACAAATGCATCTACTAATAGTCCACCTCTAAATACTTGTTTGTTATCTGATTTGGCAAAACCTGTTCCTGTTTGACAATATGGTGACTTAGTAAGTACTTGTCCTTCAGGATCAAGTGCCATTTGGAAACCACCATGTCCTTGTCCTGTGATGTTACGTAAAATTGTAGCATCATTCATTAAGAACACATCCATTTGATCGTTACGTAATGGTGGGTTATATTCTGAATTGAATGCAAATTTTACTGTGTCTACAAGGTTTTGTATTACTGTATCTGGACCGTCAATTTCAATCCAGTACGTTGCAACCTCTGTCGCATCAAAAACACTACCTGATGTATGTTCTGCTTTAGGTTGATAATATCTGTCAGTTCCTGCATCATTAAAATATACTACGCTTTGTAGATTGTATGTTTTACCAGCTGACCATGCAGTTGGCTTTGCATCACCGTTGAACAAGTCATACCAATATTCTAAGTTCTCACCTACTGCACCTGGTTGTACCGGTGTTGCTCCTGCTGGACCATAAAAAGTTGTAGGCGCTTCTCCTGCAATTAATTTATTTGCAAGTGTATAAATGTATTGTATACCTGCTACTGTTTCTGTTTCAGAACCTGCTTTTACAGCACCAGCATAGTATTCACCTTGTGCTTCTAATGCAAACTCATTACTACCGTTGCGTAAATCTTTTACAAGTGCATCTACAATTAAGCCTGTATCTCTTGAACATTTAACACGACCATATACTGCACTACCTACAAGTGCTGGATATGTAGTTTCTACAAAGTTTACAACCTGTTCTTGTATAAATTCTTTGTTGTCTATAAGAACAAGTGCGGCCGTTTCCCAATTACCCACGTTTGTATAACCAGCACCTACGTTTTTAAGTTTGTCTGGTTTTAACAAGTAATGATGACCAAAGTAACCGTCAACATTACCAGTCAATTGATTAATGTATTGTACACCGTTTGGTACTGTAGCAATAGTAAATGAATAATCAGTAGCGCCACCGTTACCTAATGCGCTATCCCTAACAGTAATAGTTTCACCTACTTGCCATTGATCTCCTTCATTAGTAACAGTTATAGTTGTTACTGCACCTGTGCCGTCTACTACAATACTAAATTCAGCATCTTGGCCTAATTTGTTTGTTGTATAATCAGTTGGTGTAACTGCATAAGTGCCTGCTGATCTTGAAGCATCTGCTGACGCTGTAAAGTTGACACTTGTAATATTTGATTTACCTAATACAAGGTTATCAAATTCTGCATCTCTATAAAAGAATGTATTTGCGTAACGTGATTGTGATACACGATCTCTTGGACGCACAATTACTCGTCTAAATTCATCACCCTTGATCGAAACGTTAGCTGGTACTCTAATCGGTAAGTCTTCTTGGTAGATTCCACTTTCAATTCTAACTGAAATTTGTGTATCATTTACAATGTTACCGTATTCTAATTCTTCACCATCTTCAAATTCGATTGGTTCTAATAGTTGTACTTCAATTTCATCTGTGCCTGCTACGCTTACTGTAGTGTCTGGATCTGCTTCGTACTTGTAGTCAACAATTCTACCAATAGCACCAGAATTTTTACCACGTATAACTTTACCAGGAATAATATCAGTGTTTTGCGGATTAGCTTGATCTATAAAACCAAAGTTTCCGTTTGTTGCATTAATTTTGTAACGTGTTGTACCGTCAACAATAGTAGGAGCATTTAATGGTCCGTCTGCAATTACCTGCAACACAATATCAAACTTGGCTGCGATAGCATTATCTGCTTGTGCGTCAGGAACAATAGCATTTTCAATAAACTGTGGTACACGACTTTGATAAGTTGTAGGAACTGCTGTGTTTGTTAAAATATAATCACGTACAATGTCTCTTGCATATGTAATACCTGCTACAGTTTCAGTTCTTTGTGCGCCAATAGCAATTTGCCCACTTACGTTTGAATAGTATTGTATACCTGCATAGCGTGATAGATAGTTAGCGTTGTTACCTAACAATGCATCTAAACTAACACTGTCTAATATTAACTGTACATCACGTTGACAGGTTTCTTCGTTGTATCTACCTACAAAATTAGGGAACGTTGCATTGATATAACCTGTAACTTCTTTTGCAATAAACTCTTTGTTTTGTATGATAAGTGATCTTGCGTTAGTTCTACCTGATATAGGACTTTGTATACCTGCTGTACTAATTTTAGATGTACCTTCACCAGTGTTGAAAGTCATTGTTTGCATGTAAGGACCAGGCTCAAAACCTGATGATAAAATTATTTCTTCTGCTTTTTCACATGCCGCATTAATTGTTTTGTATGCGTAACCTGGTGAACGTCCTTGTCTACCAGCTGGGGTAAAAGTTTGCTTGTCATCGCCAGCCATACTGACATAAAGGTTAACTTGGCTCTGTGATGCTACGTTATCAACATAAAGTTTTGTAGCCGCTTGTAAGTCGTCAATACCATTTGGTAAACCTTTACCTGCTAAGTCGCCTGGATGATCAAACAAGTTAAGAGCACCAGCCATTGAGTCGCCTTGACGTCTAACTGCACTCTTACGTGGAATAGCAACATTAGATAACCAGTTGCCATCTAAGTCTGGATCGTATGCATTATCAACAATAGTAAATGTGCCGCTACCGCCTGCAAGTAATATTCTTGCTGTGCCGCCTGTTGCATCGTTTTCTGTTGGGTGTAAACTAATATTGTTGCCGTCAACAATACGAACATAATATGTATTACCGTTTGTAAGACCACTTGGATCTGTTCCTGTAGTTGTATAGGTAAATGGAGCACCATTAAACGCTTCATCTAATCCGTGGTTTGGAATTTGTAAATTACCTAAGTTTAGGTTTGTTGTGCTAAGTGTATAGCCTGAAGCATCTGCTGGTTCATCTGGCAGTCTTAGTCCACCACCAGCAACGTCTTTAGACTGATAGTTTCTGTCAGCATATGCTTTATCAATTACAAGTTTGTCAATTGTAAGATTTGTACCGTGTACAGAGTTGAATGTGTCAATAGCACTTTGTGAAACTGTGATGTTTGCAATTGGCTGTGTCGCGCCATCCATTGGACCACTAAGTGTTGGCTGTGGATCGTTTGATAGTTTTGATACAAGCTGTTTAACAATTAACTTGCCGTCAACTGTAAAGTCAAATCCGATTGTATCTGCTGAACCATCTAATGCATTATCCGAAGCAAGTTCAAGCAAGTTCATACCCGAACCATCTGATCTTACTGTAGGTACATTGTTTTCGTTACCTTCGTATGATGAAGGTGTATCACTTAAATCAGTGAAAGATATTTGGCCGCCTATGCCAAACACCGCATAAAGTTCACCAAAGTTTTCGTTTACTTTGCGAAACGCTTCGCGAACGCTATCACCGGTTCCGTCATTACCTTCAACGCCGATGTCTATATTCTGTTTAGCCATAAATTACTCCGCTGCCATTTTGTCCATATCAAAGTTTACACTTACACCACAACCACAACTGCTTACAGCATTGGGATTGCGTATTTCAAAGTTTGAACCAAACATTTGTGAAACATAATCTATTTCTGTTCCAATCAAATACATTACAGCGTAACTGCCAATTTGCAAATTACCTGATCCTGTATGTATTATTTCATCGTTTGTTTCTGGATCTGCTTCTTTTTGCAAACCCCATTCGTACTCAAATCCTGCACATCCGCCACCTTTTAAGTCTAAAGTGACTGCAAAGGAGCTATTTTCATTACAAAGTTCATTAATTTTGTCTTGTGCAGACTCAGTTAGTGTACAAACGTGCATTTTTTACTCCTCGTTGCAAGTATTTATCGATAGTTTTTATAATCTTAATGTAAATATAGTTATGTTCATAAGAGAATTTAAAAAGCAAAGCCGGCATATACGTAAAAGCAAAACCGGCAAGGAACACACCTACAAACGTGAATACACTATATGTGTGTTTAGGTGCGATAGTTGTGATACTGAGTTCGAACGCAATAGAGGATCTATGGATCCTAATAGGCTAAACAATAATTACTTTCACGTATGTAAATCCTGTGATAGTAAGAAGTTTGCACAGAAAAAAGGCGTTGAAAAGAAACAAGTTTGGAACTTGTCAGTTAATAGCGACTTAGATATTAGTAAATTATAAGACTATTCAGCTTTCCAAATAGTCCAAGCGCCATATGCAATAGCACCATATGCTACAAGACTTGCAAGTGGCTTGAAGATTAAGAACGCAATACCTGCCGCAACAAGCACTACACCGTCAATAGTTGTTCTTTCTTTGAGTCTGTCATTAATCCATTTTCTAACCATAATTGATCTCCTAATAATACTATTTATATAAGTAAAGATATCCTTAGGAGGAAAATATGTTTAATTGGTTATCAAGACTATTTGGAAATCCGGATAGCAATGCAACAAAAGAAGTAAAGAAACCGGCGAAAAAGATCGAAACGGTTACTGTAACTAAAGTTGATGCAAGTAACATTAAAGTTACTAAGACAGGTTTGAATAAACTGACTAAAGCAGGACTTGAGGAATTTGCTAAACAGAATTACGGAGTCGATTTAGACAGACGTAAATCTAAGAAAGACTTAGTTCAAGAAATATTAATCTTGAAAAATAAAGTTATTTAATAAAATTCTTTAACTGTTCAATTGCAGTGTCACAGCGAGTCAGCTTGCGCTCTAAAACAGTAATAGCGGCTCGCTGTTTTCTTATCTGCTCTTCAAGCGACTGAACATACTTTTGTGTGGGAATTTGCTGTTGGGCACCATCTTCACTTACCATAACAATATGGTCGGCACCTTGACCTTTAATGCCGCCAGCTACTCTGTTTGGATTTTTATTAGATGATGATTGGGTCTGGGCCGAAGACCTGTTCCCGTACATTTTGCTCAAATAGTCCATGATGCTCCTTTGCTTCGTAGTATTTATATAGTTCTATACTTGCAAGATTCTTGCATTTGCTCTCGCACATAATATCTGCATAATCTAAAAATTCTAATGCCCAGTCATTGACAGCATCGTTAGGATAGTAATCACTGTGCGCTCTTAGTTTTGCTTTCTTGTAGCCTGCTTCGAGTAGTGCAGGCATATCAGGCATAGTATCGTGTGCAAAGTCTTGTGGCAACCATTCATCTCTACTGTATGAGTAATGTATTACAGGACGTACACCACGCCAGCTGTCAATTACGCGAGCAAATCTATCGTCGGTGGGACGTATATATTCACCTTCGCGGCACCAGTGATGGTGTATGTCGAGAACCAATGCGCAGTCGTCGACAAGTTCGAGGCTTGCGTCGAGTCCCCATTTGTTTTCGTCGTTTTCGATGGTGAGCGTGTTTCTTGCTTCTGGCGAGAGACATTTAAGTGCGGCCTTAATACCGGCTGGACCTTGTCTGCCTGATATATGCACATTGCACTTGAAATCCTGGAAGGTTCTGCCATAGCCCATCCACCTGATGCAATCCACATGATATTCAAACTCCTCTATTGATCTTTGGACGATGTCTTCACTATCTGAAGCAAGGACTGTAAATTGGCCTGGGTGCATCGAGAGCCGAACATTGAGGGCTCTTGCCGTTGCACCGACTTCTGCAAACGCTCTTTCCGCATATGCCACCACGTCAGGCTTACGCCAATAATAAGACCAAGTAGGCTCGGTATAAACAGGAAGTACATCAGAACCCAATCGTACCATCCGAAGTTCAGCTGGAAGTGATCCCACATATTCAATCAACCTCTTGTAGGACGCAATGTTATGGACCATGATGTCCCACAAGCGTTCTTCAGCAACGTCTACAGTTTGCCTATTAAGCCACTGTACTGTTGTGCTACGAGTATTTAGCGGGCGTTGTATTTCTTCTAACAATTTCTTCTTTTGCGTTTGATCGTAATGCATGTATTTGCAAGCAAAACCAATACGCTTTTGTGTACTGTTCATAAAGTCACCACATGTTGTAAATTTTAAGTCCATAGCTTATTATAACACCTTTATTTCCAATTGTCAATCACCCATGGGTCTTTGCAGTTATGTGGATTAGGGTCTCCGTGAAACACAGCCATAAATGTGTCTGGCTTAATTTTAGGATCACCTATGTCCTTAAAGTCTCTTTCGCCTCTTGGCTTACTATCAAACTTTGGTCTGCCACGCATTTCCCATTTGTAACTTTGTATCCATTCATCTGGCCAAAAGTTGTATCCATGTTTCACTTTGTGTCTAAGCCAGTCTTGATCACCTTGCCAACGTCTAATAGCATCATCTGGATGCTTTGCAAAGTCAGTGTACACGTATGGATGATCTCCTGTGTTTAATCTAAACACACTGCTATTAAATTTGTTGTAGTCTTTTATAACAAAGCGATTGAAATCTCTAATCACACAAAACTCGTTTGGTCGATATGTAAACAATCTATCCATGTTATCAAAAATAATTAAATCAAGATCGAGAAACAAAATTGTTCCTCTTAATCCTAAGTCAGGTGCAAACATCATTGGCTTGTGCCACCAGCCAGTAACATTTAACTTTAATGGCATAACTTCAATGTTGTTGTCTAAACCTGCTGAGTTTTCTGTAAAGCAAACAAACGTATGATCTAATGTAAGATGCTTCGTGACTTGATTGTATAATTTGTTTACGTACTCCGGACCATACTTGTCACCGTACTTAAGACAGCACACAAATAAATTGCCGTCATGTAAGGGAGGATTGTAAGGAGGTTTTGCCTCCTTCTTGGGTTTAGGATTTGGTATAGGCTTTGGCTGAGGAACACTTTTCTGCGGCAAAGGTTGTGGAGGCACAGCATTTTTCTGCGCCTTCTCTTTTGCTTTCCTTGCTTTACGTTGTTCTTTAGTTTCGCCTTCTACGTATTTTTTGACCACTACTTAGACATCCACCCTGTTTCATTATCCGGTGTGTAAATTGCACTATTACTACCATGCTCTGCACATTCTGCACTTACACAATAGCAACGATTGTTAGTTGCTTCACGTACTAAGTTATCAGCAAAACGCCATGCATGTTCTGCAAACTTCTCTGCACCTACACCATCAAGTTGTGTAATCTGTGCAAGTCCTTTTGTTTCTAACAATAGCAAATCATCTTTCATTGGATCGTTAATATCAATAACAGTTTGATGATCAAAAGTATCTTCAAGCCATTTCTTCAAAGGTTTCAAGCCTCCAAAGTCAACAGCCCAGTTGCGATGATCTAAATGCTCTGTGCCGAATACAAATTTAAATTGCAAACTGTACCCATGTAGGAATCTACAATGTGAATGGTCTGCGTGTGGTTGACGGAACACCGCTGATAGTCCGATGTTGTGTCCGTATGTTTTAGTGCTATAATAAGCCATACATTTCTCCTATATTATATGGGCGGCAGAGTTAGTAGGGTTGACGCCAAAGACCTAATTTTATATATAGTTTACACTATATTTGTAAGTTTGTCAAGTGATACATTAGGTTTTTTCCATTTTTTTGGCATTACCCAATCTTCTGTATTATAGATAGTGTATTTAACATCTGAATAAAATTCAAATATTTTTCCGAGTTGTATTATCCAATAGCTTGGATCTACTGCTGATTTCTGTGAAAGACTGTAGTTCGTTGTGTCTTTGTACACATTGTTTACTTTATTATCTATACCATACAAGTCAAAGCCAACAAGTTTAACGTGTTTTGAAGTAGTCAACTTAGATGCTAAAAGGACAGCATAAGGTCCTGCTCCCCAATGTTGAGGCTCATCATAACGTTCGCTACCTGCATAGAACAAGTCCGGAACAAGTCGTAAGTTCTTTTGGTTGTCAATATAGTGTTCTGAACGTGTGTACAGTTTACCTATATCAGTAAAGTTGTTTGACATTGCTTCTTGTAAACAACGTTTATCTACACAAACAAGATGGCGCAGTTCTAAATCTCTATAGGCCGCATTACAACCTATTTTATTTTCTTGTATCAAATTAAGATTAAGAGATTTCCGACTTTCGCCATTACCAATAACTATCATTATTGACCTATAAATCCTTTCGGATGTCTTTAATTGCTTGAGATAATTCTTTTAATGATTTACTTAGGTGATTCATAAACAATGTAAATCCTGCTATACGCTTCAAAGCCCAGTACCACCAAATTATAGCAACTACAAAGAAAGTTGTAGTAAGGATAACCATAATACATTGGAATAAAGTTTCTATACCTATCCAATAACCAAACCCAACTAAACCTAATGCCGCAAAGGCTCCGATGGTTGCAAGCCGCATCCAAGCAGTTACACCTTTATCGTTAGTTTCTTCTGAGTTGTCATCACGCATTACTATACACCTGCCTTAGATAAGGCACCTTTCATTATTTTTATGTTAGTTAAGTTACTTTGAAATAGCACCAAACGTTTTCCACTCACCTGGTGTGCCTTCTCTAATACAGACCCAACCAATATATCCTGTTGGTTGAGGATTATCATTGTAAACTATATCACCTTTTTTGTAAACACCAGTGTTTGGAACTTCGCTTGCGTATTCAATTTTGTGCCCTTGTACTTGTATTGCATCTGCTGATGCAATACCAATATTTGTTGGCACATTGCTAACACCTACACCTAATTGGCCATAAACACTAACATTAGAGTCATTACTACCAGAGGACCCTATTTCTATTTTACCGTTTGCTTTTATAGTCAAACGCTTTGTATCATCTGTAATAATACTTAAATCGCTACTGGTAAAGTTACCTAAAAGAGTATGATTAGCATCAAAGTCCACTATAAATTCACCTTCGAACGATGCAATACCTAATTGCCCGTTTGGTGCTTCTGTACCTATACCAAGTCTTCCGCTATCACTGTTGAAGAAAATTTCTTCGTCAATGCTAAGGTTGCCTTGTGTTCTAAGGTCGCTAAGTGTACCTACTCTTGTTAAATTACTATGTCTAACACTACTACCTAATTCGGTCTGTGTTAGCACAACAGCGTTGTTGATTGAAAATGTTTTGTCAGCACTAAGATCTATACTCTCAGTTGACCAAATGCGGTCTGGATTTGCTCTGTATACAAACTGTCTACTATAATCTTCACCTCTCCACAATAGGCCTTTGCCGTATATGCCAGAGTCGCTATCTGCTGTAAACTCAAGTGGAGTAGAACGTTCGTTACGTATATCCGCTTTTATTTCGTTTACTTCGATACGGGAAGCAGTAATTGTGCCTCCAACGTTAAGATGATTTTCTACTTCAACAGTGCCTGCAAGTTTCTTTGCATGGACATTGTCTACATGTAAACCTTTGTCTGATACATAAACAATAGATTCTGTGGCACCATCTGTGATACCTACACTGCTGAACTTTGTTATCCGTCCGCCGTGTATCTTGTCACCGCTTATTTCATTATTCAGCCACTCAGGCTTCTCAGCCGGTTTATTGGCAATTGTTTCAATTGTGTCGCCGAGTGTATTTAATGCACTTCGTAAGCTGGACAAGTCATCCATTGTTTGTTCTCCATCGTAGCAATAGTATTTATCAGTTTGCTTTAAGAAGGATCGTATCAGGATTACAACGTCCGTTTAGCTTGGTATCTGTAGTTTTGATATCATCTAAAAACTTACGCAATGCAACTTTACCTGCAGATTTAAACTCTTTAAGTTGTTCTTCTGGCTTACGCAAAGTCTTTTGTATACTAAGTTTTTCATCAAAACCGATAATAGTTGTACCTTTTACACTCAAACCAGATCCGTCTCGTTGTAGTCCTTTTGGATCTATGTTACTTGCAATGTACTTGCCAAGTTTACGTGTTTTTACGTTGAATACCCAAAGCTCATTAGCATGTACAATGTCAACAGGGTTAATACTTGCAAGACTGTACTTACTATCTGCTTTACTAAACTTCAACTTCTCAACAATTTTATCAGCACTACGCGGTTTAGCCTTACGTGGCTTACGTGTAGCTTTTGCCTTTTCAATAATAAAGTCAATTGCAGTCAGTAAACTTTCAATCGCTTCTACGTATTTTTTCACATCTGCTTTTTTAAGATGTGCATAGCCTTCTTTTAGTTGTTCCCAATGATCTGCTTCAAGCTCACTCATTTTGCTCAACTGTCCTTTAGTTGGCATACGTTCTAATGCTTTGAAATCATCTAACTCATTTTCGTAAAATGTTTTCATCTTACGTGCATGAGCTTGAGTAACTCCAACTTTGCTAAAATGATCTTTAAAGTCAAATCCTTTTGGATCAAAAGTTTTACAGTCAATAGTAAATCCTTCTAACCATTCATCAATGCTTTCGGACATCAAATAAGATTGATCACGTATACGTTCTTGTATAGTAGGAACATATACATTTTTCTTTTCTTCTACTTCTTCTTCTTTAGTTGCAAGAATTTCTTTGCCTTCTTCTATTGCTTCTTTGACACGTTTCTCTAAAAATATAATACTTGATTTGAGTTTCCCTGTTGTACCTGGAAGGCTATCCCAATGTTCAATTTCTTTTTGCGGTGCTTGTGGAGCACCTTTCATGTCCATGCGAGCTACAATAGCGGCAGTGATACTTAACGCCCTACCGGGCGCGGCCTTTACCGCCTTAATATCCTCCTTACTATACCCGTTAGTTTTCATCCAATCAGGTACGTAACCATATAGTTCGGCAGGCTTAAAATTTTCATAGTACCAATCGTGTGTTGCTCGACGATGCCTATGAATCTGTTCACCTGTCCATTCTTCCCAACCGTCCCATTTGGGCTCTTGTAGTTTAGCGCCACGTTGTAGTCGGGGTGCGGCTCGAGGTTTTCTTTTTTTAACTTTTGGAAGTGCCATTTACTCTCTCCGTATCAGCAAGTATTTTCTAAGTATATAGCCACACTTGCAGAAAGTCAAGTGTTTTCGATTTCAAAAATGATTTTTATTCGTGTTCGCCGCCAGGATCTTTTGGATCTAAAGGTACTTTGTGTGCAATACCTTTTTCATCTCGATAGATAGTATATCCACGTCCTCGTCCGTAAGAATGATAGCCTTTGCGGAAAACAAAGTGTGAGCCGTTTTTCTTTGCCATTTCAAACGTGCCTACTGTGACTGCAATAGCACCTAACAGTAATGTGTGTAGTACCATACTAAAAACACCTGCATACATGCTACCTACAATGATACCAAATACAATACACCACATCCATGCAAGGACCTGCATAATCATATGTCGTGTGCTAAAGTC
>MDTC01229773.1_pt1 | contig 17424 bp, 14 predicted proteins | sample 811181 | NCBI WGS metagenome assembly MDTC01 (sample SAMN05326644, study PRJNA326480) | marine metagenome | isolation source: seawater | place: Pacific Ocean: North | collected 2011 | reverse complement strand
ATTCAATATTTATATACTCCGGTCGTACATCAAAAGCTGTAGAAGGATATCAAACAGGAAGAAGAATTCAATTTGATAATGAATTATACAAAACTATAAGTGAGGAATTTAACCAGGATATAGAATTTATTACTGCACGAGTATATAAAAATGTTATTGCTAGTTTTGCAAACGAAAAAAGTAATTATACGGTAAGGGCCGTAAACCCTGATCATCAATTTATAGAGAAATCTGAAATAAAAGATGGTAGATTTATTAATTCATTAGATATAAAAAATAATACTAAGAATATCGTAATTGGTAATCTTGTAGTTGAGGATTTATTTGGAGATATTGATCCAATTGGAAAATACTTAGATTTAAATAAGATAAAATTTAAAATTGTTGGAGTGTTTGTTGAAAGGTCTGAGGGATCAGACAGCAATGAGGCAAGAATTATATATATGCCAATTTCAACAGCTCAAAAAATATATGGAAATAATGATTATATAGATCAGATTAATTTAACATATAATCCAAATCTTTCTGAACAGGAAGCAATTGCTTTTGGTAATAATATAGTTAATAGAATAAAAGATATTTTCTTTATTGCTGATAATGATCAATCTGCAGTAAGGGCCAGAAACAGAGCACGTGAAAATCAGGAAATAACACAATTTAATGCAATACTTGCAATATTAGTTTTAATTATTGGCATGGGTACTTTGGTTGCTGGTATCGTTGGAATTAGTAATATTATGATTTTTATTGTCAAGGAGAGAACAAAAGAAATAGGAATAAGAAAAGCCCTTGGTGCACCACCAAATTCAATCATAATACTAATTATTTTGGAATCAATATTTGTCACGGCAATTTCTGGATATTTTGGGCTATTATTAGGAGGGGCTTTACTTAACAGTTTTGATTTAAGAGATTATTGGATTTATGATCCTGGGGTTAGTTCATCATTAGTGATAGCAGCCACAATAACTCTGGTTATAGCGGGTACCATTGCAGGTTATGTTCCTGCCAAAAGAGCAGCAAGTATCAAACCAATTGTAGCATTAAGAGACGAATAATATGTTTAAATTTTTATTTGATATTGATACCTGGCAAGAACTTGAGGAAAGCTTAACAAAAAATAAGCTAAGAACAGTGATTACCATGATTGGTGTTTGGTGGGGTATTCTTTTGTTAATAGGTTTATTGGGCTCAGCAAAAGGGATTGAAAATAAATTCAGTGTTCAATTTGGAGATTACGCTACCAATAGTGTTTTCATATGGGCACAGTCGACCAGTATAGCATTTAAAGGTTATCAAGAAGGTCGGTTTCCAAGACTTAAATTTTCACAATTAGAAAAAATAAAAAATCAAGTAAAAGGTATTAAATTCCTACTTCCCAGAAATGCAAGAGAGGCCAGAGTTGTTCGTGGAGTCCAGTATGCTGACTTTACATTGTCTGGAGATTTTCCGTTATTAGACAAAATCCAAAAAAAGAATTTAATTTCAGGAAGATTTATAAATCAATCTGATATCGATGAAAGTAAAAAAGTTGTTGTAATTTCTGATGAAGTCTTCAAACAGCTATTTGATGCTAATGACAATGCTATTGGAGATTTTGTTAAAATTAATGACATAAACTACAAGGTTGTAGGTGTATTTGAGCAAGGAGATTTTGATTTTGGAGGTGAACTACATATACCATTTTCAACATTTCAAAAAGTATATAATCAGGGAGATAATATTGGCTGGATTACTGTAACTGGAGAAAATGGATTTGATATAAGGCAAATTGAGAAAGATGTAAAACTGGTACTTAAAAATCTAAATTATGTTCACCCTGATGATAATCGTGCTTTTGGTAGTTTTAATCTTGGTGAATTATTTGATAGATTTGAAGGATTTTTAATGGGAATGCAGTTTTTAACTTGGTTTGTTGGGATTGCAACATTAATAGCTGGAGTGTTTGCAATAGGAAATATTTTATTAATCACTGTAAAGGAAAGGACAAAAGAAATTGGTATTCGTAGAGCAATCGGTGCTACCCCATTTGAGATAAAGAGGCAAATTGTTATTGAGTCGATTTTCTTAACAATTATAGCAGGAATTTTTGGAATTATTAGTGGAGGTTTTATACTAATGTTGATGGATTCCTTATTTGGTAACGGACCTGATTCAGTTTTAATAAATGCATCTGTTCCAATACCAATTGTTTTGATATCGGTAATTATCCTTGTTGTTTTTGGAACACTTATAGGATTAATTCCAGCAAATAGAGCAACGAGCATTAAACCTATTGATGCCTTAAGAGAAGAATAATTAATTAAATGTTAAATAAATGAAAAGAATAATAAAGTATTTAATCGCATCCATTGTAGTAATATTATTTTGTTTTGTCTTATATTACTTTTATAAGGCGAATAAATCTTCAATAATTGATTATGAAACTGAGCAACCATTTTATACATCAATTAAGAAGGAAGTAGTAGCAACTGGAAAGTTAAATCCTGAAGATGAAATTGAGTTGAAACCTCAAGTAAGTGGTATTATAGATAAGATTCATGTTGAAGAGGGTGATATAGTTGTGAGAGGTGACTTAATTGCAAATATAAGAGTTGTTCCCAATGAACAGGCAATGTTAAGTGCCCGTAGTAGAATTGCGTCTGCTAAGCTCTCATACGATAATTCAAAAACCCTTTATGATAGAAGTGAAAAATTATTTAATAAAGGAGTAATTTCAAAGCAAGATTTTGAAAACAGTCAATTGTCAATGGAACAAAACCAAGAATCATTAAGACAAGCAGAGAATGATTTTAAAATTATAAAGCAAGGTACCCTAACAGGTGGAAGTACTGCAAATACTAATGTTTTATCTCAAATTTCTGGTACTATATTGGAAATTCCAATTAGAGAGGGTAGCCCAATTACTGAAACTAGTACATTTAGCCCAGGTACCACGATAGCCACCGTTGCTGATATGACAAAAATGATTTTTGAAGGGCAAGTTGATGAAACTGAGGTTTCAAAGCTTGCAGAGGGATCTGATATTAAGGTTATTCTTGGTGCCCTTGAAAAAGAGGAATTTAATGCTAAGTTAATTTTTGTTGCTCCAAAAGGAATTGAACAAGGAGGAGCGGTTCAGTTTAAAATAAAAGCTGACGTAACTATTCCTCAAAGTGTAAATGTCAGAGCTGGATACAGTGCTAATGCGATAATGTCAATCGGTCAAAAGGAAAATATTTTATGTATAAATGAATCTTTATTACAATTTAATAGAATAACTGATAAGCCTTTTGTAGAAATACTGAAAGAAGATGGTACATTCGATATCAGAGAGGTCGAAGTTGGAATTTCTGACGGAATAAATGTTGAAATCCTAAAGGGTATTAAAGAGGAGGATAAAATTAAAGTATGGAATTCTATTGAGGATGAAGATCCTGAGGAATCAAGAAGAAGACAAGATGAAAATTCAAGAGAATTTGAAGATTAATATTTAAAAATAATTATGAAAAAAATTAAACTCTTTACAATAGCTTTACTATTGATAAATTTTTCATTTGCTCAAAATAATATTTGGACTCTAGAGGAATGTGTTAATCACGCATTAGAAAATAACATTTCCATTCTACAGGCAAAAAATAGCTTATTAACAGCAGAGCAAGACATAGTTAATGCACGTGGTAATTTTTTGCCATCAATAAATTCTAATATAAGCGGAGGGGCTAGCTATGGAAATATTCAATTATATGCAGGGGAATTTGCAGATAGAGAATTTTATTCAACATCATTAGGAGTTGGGTTATCACAAAATATTTTTAATGGATTTAGAAATATAAATTTACTTAATCAAAGTAAAATAAGTTTGGAAAGAAATCAATTCGACCTAGCTAAGTTAAAAGATGATATTTCATTAAATGTTGCTAATGCATACTTAAATGTATTATTTAATAAAGAAAATCTTGAATTGGCAAATTCCCAGGTTAAATTTTCTGAGTTTCAGGTTGAGCAAGTAAAAACGTTAGTTGACTCTGGTTCTGAGCCAAAATCAACATTAATTGAAACTCAGGCAACTTATAGTAGAGATATTCAAAATTTGACAATTGCTGAAAATAATCATGATTTGTCATTACTAACTCTGTCACAATTACTACAACTACCATATGAAAATTTTGACATTGAAGTAATCGAAATTGATACTCCTTCAGCTAATTTGATGTATAATGATATTCAGCCAATTCTTAATTATGCTATGGAAAATAGAAATGAAATTAAAGTTGCAGAGAGAGATATAGAGTTGGCAAAATTAGGCACTAAAATTTCTAAAAGTGCATATTTGCCAAATATTTCGATGGGATATGGATTTAGTGCAACAGCTAATTTTTCTAATTTAACTGATGATGATGACTTTATAGATCAAATTAATGACAATAAAGGCCACTCAGTTAATATGAACATATCGATTCCAATTTTTAACAGGAATCAAACAAAAGCTCAGGTAAAAAAATCAAAAATTCAAGAGGAGACTATAAACTTAGCATTAGATCAGGTGAAAATTAATCTTGAATCTACAATTCAAAGAGCATTTACTGATGCAAAGGCAGCATTAAAGTCTTTTGAAGCAGCTCAAGTATCACTGGGCTCACAAGAATTAGCATTTAAAAATTCTCAAGAAAGATTTAGTTTGGGCGCCTTAAATTCATTTGATTTAGAGCAATCAAGAATTAGGTTATTAAATGCCAGATCATCATTGATAAACGCTAAATACGATTTTATATTTAAAACAAAAGTTTTAGATTATTACATAGGAAAAAAATAGTTTTAGTGTCACTTATTTTAAATATTGAAACATCAAGTAGTAATTGTTCTGCATCTATTTCAGAATATGAAAATATCCTTGCAATTCAAGAGGAAAATTTTGATAAATTTTCTCACTCAAAATTTTTACATGTCTTCATTGAGAAATTATTTAAAAAAATTAAAAAAACCCCAAAGGATTTATCTGCTGTTTCTGTTTCATCTGGTCCAGGTTCTTATACCGGTCTTAGAATCGGAGTATCATCAGCCAAAGGTATTTGTTTTGCATTAAATATTCCGTTAATATCTGTTGATACAATGCAGATATTGGCATCTAAAGCAAATCAACAAGTGGGATATATAATTTCTGCTATGGATGCCAGAAGAGATGAAATTTATTATTCTGTCTTTGAGGCAAATAATATTGAAATTCCTAAAAAAATAACTAAAACAGACTCTTTGATTTTAAGCAGTAACTCTTTTTTAGATTTTAGCAAATTATCAAAAGTCTATTTTATAGGTAATTGTAATGAAAAGATTGCAAAATTTATAAATCATGAAAATATTTTATATTCTGATTTTACACTACCATCCGCACTGGACATGGCAAAACTTTCATATTTAAAGTTTGATAAAAAAGATTTTGAAAATCTTTCTGAATTTCAACCCAGATATTTAAAAGATTTTGAAGGAAAAAAGACAAATTAAAATCTAATCATTGATATTGATTCTTCAAGACTTTCTGTTGGCAATTTACATACTCTATTTACACAAACATAAATAAGCGTTTTACCCTCTACAAATCTATTTTTAAGTAGCGGTAGATTATTGTCTGACTCAGAACCCACTATAAGTATGTTGGGAAAATATTTCGAATTAAGCTTTTCTAATTGACTTAAAGCGGCTTCCCCCACTATAGCAACTTCATAATAATTTGATTTAAAATTATATATCAAGTCAAACCAGTTCGAATAGCTACTAGGGTAATCTTCAAATTCCGAACTAACAGTAAGACACATTTTTTTAGCCCTTTCATAATAGTCTTTTTTATCAAAATAATGATATAATTTATATATATTTTTTGCCATTATTGAATTACTAGACGGAATAACATTATCTCTAAACTCAATGGATCTAGAGATTAAATCTTCATCTTCTTTGGATGTGAAAAAAAATAGATCTGAATTTTCTCCGCTAAACTTATCGATAACATATTCTGATAAATCTAAAGCCCTTTCTAACCAAATTTGATCAAAAGTTATTTCATATAAGTCAAGACTTGCTTGTATTACAGTTGCATAGTCCTCTAAGTAACCGTTAATTTTAGCTTTTCCATCTACATAATTATGAAATAAACCACCATCATTCTTCTTTAAATTTGTATAAATAAATTCACCAGCATTAATTGCTTCAATTTTAAAAATATCGTCATTAAATGCTTTATATGCATCAACATATCCACTAATCATAAGTCCATTCCAAGATGTTATAATTTTATAATCTAGACTTGGCTTATTTTTATTATTTCTCCCTTTTTTTAGCTTGGAATTCCATTTATCTTTCAAATTGTTGAGAGTTATTTTATTTAACTTATGAAGCTTAATAAACTCATCGTCTGGAATTGTTCTTATCAAAATATACTTTTTTTCTTCTTCCCAGTATCCATAATCATTAACATTATAATAGCTAGAGAATAAATCAAAGTCATCACCTATTAAATTTTTAAGTTCTGATTTATTCCAGGAATAGTATTCACCCTCAATGTAAGATCCATCTTCCATTTTGCTATCAGCATCTAGAGATGAGTAAAATCCACCATTTTTATCTCTCATTTCAGAATTGATATATTCATGAATTTTGTAAACAATTTCCTTATATAAATTATCCTTAGCAATTTTATAACCATTTGAATATAAACTCATTAATTGTCCATTATCATATAACATCTTTTCAAAATGAGGTACATGCCATTTTTCATCAATAGAATATCGAGAAAAACCTCCATCAACATGATCAAAAACACCCCCGAATGCCATCATATTTAAAGAATTTAGCACATTACTTTTAGTGATTTTATCATCTTGTTGATGACTGTATCGAAGTAAAAAATTTAAGTTGTTAGGCAACATGAATTTGGGAGCTCCTTGAAATCCTCCCATTTTATCATCAATTTTATTTGATAGTTCTTTTGAATACTTATCTAAATTTATTGAATCAAAACTATTTATCTCAGATTCAATTATATTAAGCGTGTTAATACCCTCTTGAACTTTATCAGCATAAGAGATAAATTTTTCAGGCTCTTTTTCATACATATCTGAAATTTGTCTAAGGGCAGATATCCATTGTTCTTTTTTGAAATAAGTTCCCCCCCAAATCGGTCTTCCGTCAGGAAGTGTTACAACATTTAACGGCCACCCACCACTTCCGGTAATGAGCTGAATGGAATTCATATATACTTGATCTATATCTGGTCTTTCTTCTCTGTCTACTTTGATTGATATAAATTTATCATTCATTAAACTTGCGACTAAGGAATCCTGAAAGCTTTCCCTTTCCATTACATGGCACCAATGGCATGAAGCATAACCAATACTTACAATAACTAATTTATTTTCTTTTTCTGCCTGAATTAAATATTTTTTATTCCATGGATTCCAATTCACAGGGTTTTGAACATGCTGAAGCAAATAAGGGCTTGATTCATTTTTCAAATTATTTCTTTTTTTCATATCATTTTTACAGGATATTAAAACAAAAATCAGAATGAAAATTTTTAAAAAATGATTTTTCATATTTTCAAAATTACAAAATGATAATATTTTATCCGTTTATTGCAATTACACTATTTACTTTGTCAGATAGCATTTCTCTAAGCATTGTTTCTATTCCGTTTTTTAATGTAACTGAAGATGACGGACAACCACTACAAGCACCCTGTAGAATTACCCTTACTAATTTTTTATTTGGATCATATGATTCAAATAAGATATTACCTCCGTCTGATGTCACTGCAGGTTTTATATATTCATCAAGTATGGATATAATTTTTTTTGATGTTTCATCAAGGTTATGTTTTTCTTGATTAATTTCTTTTTTTGAATAGGTTATTTGGTTATTCTGTAAATAATTTTTAATAAAATCTCGTAATTCAAATGACACCTCATCCCAACTTATTAAATCATATTTTGTAATTGAAACAAAATTTTTAGAAATGTAAATACTTTTGACAAATGCAAATTCAAATAATTTTTTGGCAAAATCCATATTTTTAGCTTCATCAATATTATTGAATTCAAAACTTTCTTCAACAATTATTTTGTTTGAAACAAATTTTAAAACTGCCGGATTGGGAGTACTTTCAGTGTAAATTGAAATAGGGTTGTTAATTTCGGACTTTATTTCGGTAATTACTTCTCTATTGCTATTTAAATAATTTTCAATCAATGTTTTCACTTCTTGTTCTACATCTGTCCATTCGACTATATTGAACCTTTCAATAGAAATAAATGAAGGAGTAATATATATTTTTTTTATGAAGGGTAGATAAAATAGTTCTTGGGCAAGCTTTGAATTTTTTGCTTCATCGATATTGTTATATTCAAAACTTTGATGATTTGTAATAAACTTATTAATCTCAAATTTGTTTATAAATTTGTTTTGAGTTCTTTCTATTCTAACAATGAAGTCCATATTTATTATTATTGTGCAAAAATAGTAAATATGTGCTTTACAGAAATAATTAAATAGATATGTCTATTAAAATTTATATATTTGATCGACTTACAACTTATAAGTATAGTTATTGATTTATTAAACCACAACAAATGAGAATCTATCATTTTCTGTTATCATTATTTGTATTTTTTATATTTAATAATAGTTCTTTTTCTCAGGAAGGATTACCTATATATTCAGATTATTTGACTGATAACTTTTATTTACTATACCCCTCAATGGCAGGTGCTTCAAATTGTACTAAGGTAAGGTTTACAGGTAGAAAACAATGGATGGATCAAGATGAGTCACCTAATTTACAAACATTTAATATTAATAGCAGAATTGGTGATTCAAGATCTGCAGTCGGTGCAATCGTATTCAAGGATCAAAATGGATATCATTCACAATCAGGCGCCTATTTTACATATGCTCACCACATTATGTTCTCTAGAAGCGAGCTAGATTTGGATATGCTTTCTTTTGGGCTTAGCGCTGGCTTGATTCAATATAAACTAGATGAATCGTCTTTTTTATCTGGCGGATTTGATCCTCTCATTTCAGGTATAGAACAAAGTGCCACTGACTTCAATATAGATTTTGGATTCTCATATCAGTATCTTGATTTTTATGCACACGCTTCAATAAAAAATTTGTTAAATAATGATGGTATAAATTTTAACGAGCAAGGTCTTAGTTACAATAATTTAAGAACATATTTATTTTCAACAGGGTATTTATTCTCTGATAGAAGCGATAATTGGAATTTCGAGCCATCAATAATGTTTGCTCACAAAGATGCAACAAAAGAAACTTTTTTAGATGCAAATATTAAAGTCTATAGAGAAACTGATTTTGGACTTTTATGGGCAGGACTTTCTGTTAGAAATAGTTTTGACGGTGCGGAATATTTAAACTCCCAAGATCAAATCAAAACTCAAAAGTTACAGTATATTACTCCATTATTGGGGCTTGAGGTAAACGGATTTGTTTTTGCTTACACTTATTCTTATCAGTCAAATTCTGTCGTTTTTGATAACGGAGGCTATCATCAGATAACACTTGGTTTAAATTTTGGTTGTAGAAAACAAAAGTTTGATTGTAATTGCCCTTGGATTAATTAAAAATTAAGAAAATTTAATTTATATTTTTTGCTTAAGTATTTTGTACATATTTTGTTTCCGTTGTAGAAGATATTTACAACTCCTTTTTCAATAACTTTATTCGTCATTTTTTTTATCTTAATTGTATTAACAACATTATTTGCCACTGGGGTAATTGTATCTATTAATTTTATATTTTTCGGAACGATTTTTTTAATATTGTCCGTCAAAAAATGATAATGGGTGCATCCCAATATCAAGCAATCAATTTTATTTTTGATCATTGGATTTAAATAAGTTCTTAAAATTTTAGTGAATTCAAAACTATTTGTTACACCATTTTCGATTTTTTGAACGAGATCATAACCAATTTGCTCATAAATTTCTAGATTATCAATTTTATTTTTTGAAAGGGTTTCATGAAAAAGTTTACTTTTTAAAGTTTTTTCAGTTGCTAATACTCCAATTTTATTTGTCCTGGAATATCTTATAGCAGGTTTTAATCCAGGTTCAATACCGATTATTGGAATGGATATTTTACTTCTTAACTTATTTATTGAGTTTGTTGTAGCTGTATTACATGCGACGATAATTAATTTACAATTTAGATCAATTAATTTTTCACAATTTTTTAAACTTAATTTCCAAATACGGTCTTTAGATTTGTTTCCATATGGACAATTTTTATTATCAGCCAAATAAATAAAATCTTCAAGAGGTAATAAATTAACAAGTCTATTTAAAATGGAAATCCCTCCAATTCCTGAATCAAAAATCCCTATCGGTTTATTCATATTTCATAAACAAAAAAAGCTGCCAATATAAGACAGCTTTAATCTAAATTTTTTATCAACTTATTTTAAAAACCCAATTCTGTTTTTACTTCTTGCATAATATCTGTTCCATTAGCAACAATTACCCCTTGGCCAGGAGTAGAGTCGAGAACATATTTGAAGCCTAATGAGTCGGCAACCTTTTTTATTGCAGCTTGAGCTTTTTCTGTTATTGGCTTCAGTAAATCAAACTCTTTTTTTTGTAATTCTTGTTGAGCTTGAGCTTGATATTGTCGTATGCTTTGTTCCATTCCTTGAACTTCTTGTAATCTATTTGCATTTTCTTCATCAGTTTTAGATGCAGCTTCTGAATCATAAAGTTTAACTTTGTTTTGTAATTCTGTAGCCATTGTTTGAATATCAGTTTCGTAAGTCTTGGCTAGCTTTTCCAATTCAGTTTTTGCATCATTCATTTCAGGCATAGACGCAACTAATTCAGTTGTATTGATATGTGCAATATCTGATTGACCATATGTTTTCAAACCTAATGTAAAAAATAGAATTAGTATTGAGATATTTAATTTTTTCATAATTATGAATTTATATATTTTCATTTAATAAAAGTAAAGGTACTAATCTTTTACTTTTATATCATTAGTTTCCTTTTGTTTTCTTAGTTCTAAAATTTCTTTGATGGTTAATACTTTTTTCGAATCTTTTAATGGCTCTTTTTTATTAAGCTCATTTTGTGCAATTTTATCGTTTATTAAGCTTTCAGCACTAGTTTCCTTTTTTTCAGTTGTAGAATTAAATTTCTCTCTGTTATTAGAGGTTGTAATACTATATAAAACTTGATCACTAATATTATGTCTCCTGTGAGAATAGAGCATTACAATATCTGCAGATTTATCAAAAATAAAATCATAGTTTTCTGATTTTGCAATTTCAGTAATAGCAGTTAATATCTGATCTTGAATTGGTTGTGTAAGTTGTTTTCTTTGAATTATAAAGTCACCTCTTGGACCAAATCTTTTTTGCTGATAATCAATTAATTCCTCTTCCTCATAACTTATTTCTGCTTCTATTTCTTCAATCATATCTTTGGTTAACAGAATTCTTTCAGAATCTAAAGAAGCTTTTTTTTGTTCAATAACCCTGCTTCTGTCTTCAATTTCTTTTTTCCAATCTTTTGTTTTTTCGTCTAATCTTTTAGAAACTTGGCTATATTCAGCAAGGTTCTCTAAAATATATTCTGTATCAATATAACCTATTTTCACCCCATCCTGAGAAAATGTCGAATTAACCAAAAAAAATAAAAATAATATAATGTAATTTTTTTTCATCTTTTAAAACAACGTAACAATATTAAAAATATTTTATTAAAAGTTTTGACCAAATATAAAATGTGTTTCCCAACCATGCTTAGTCGATTGACCGGGAATTGGATCAAATCCATGGCCAAAATCAATACCTAAAAGACCAAATTGAGGCATAAATAATCTGACTCCAATACCAGCTGATCTTTTGAGCATAAAAGGATCAAAGTCTCTGAAATTATTATAAGAGGCACCACCTTCAATAAATGTAAGGGCAAATATTTTTGCTTGCTGACCTAAACTTATAGGATACCTTAATTCGAGAGAATATTTATTATAAATTGAACCACCATCTTGAGCAGAAAGAGATTGGTTTGGATATCCCCTTAGAGGTATATTTTCTCTGCCATCAAGATTATACATCCCCATTCCATCACCACCCAAGAAAAATCTTTCAAAAGGTATTACACCTCTATCATTATTATAAGCTCCTAGAAAGCCGAATTCAAATGCGGGTCTTAAAACAAGTTTTTTTGTTAGGGCTGTAAACCACTCTCCCTTAAATTTTATTTTATAAAATTCAAGCCACTTATATCTTTCCTGATCTATTTCAGCAATTCTGTCTCCAGCAGAACTATCTGTTGGGTCAATTGCAAGTTGTTCTACTAACTCAATTCTTTCTTCCTTTAGGGACTTGTAATCAACATCGTTAAAAGCAGAGTAAGGAAAAGTAAATTTAGCTGAAATAGTAAAATTTGAACCACCAGTTGGATATATTGGGTCAGTATACGTATTATTTCTGCTTAATGCTACAGTGTAAGAAAGATTATTAGAAGACCCATTCCCAAAAGTAAAAAGTCCAGTATTGTATTCATTAAGGTCGTAAAACTGATATCCAATAAATTGAGATAAGGTGAAGTAATCATCTGGAACTGTCAACCTTTTAGCTAACCCCACTGAAATTCCAGAAATATTGAAATACTTAGATTTGTCTGCAGTGTAGTTATAAGGATTAAACATAAATTGTTTTGTTTGTGATAATTGAACCGAAAATTGAAATGGCCTTTTACCTCCCAGCCATGGCTCAGTAAAATTAAAACTGTTAACAGTGTAAAATCTACTGGCTTGAAGTCTTAAAGCAAGCCTTTGGCCATCACCCATAGGAATAGGCTTGTAAGCTTCTTTTTTGAAAATATCTTTAACCGAAAAATTATTAAATGATAAACCAATTGTTCCTATAAATCCTCCACCTCCATAACCCCCTTGAAGTTCGATTTGACTTGATCCTGTTTCAACAAGTGTGTATTCTAAATCAACTGTTCCATCATTAGGATTAATATTTTTGAAGTCCGGAGATATAAGTTGTGGATCAAAAAAACCAAGTTGACCAAGTTCTCTAAGAGATCTAAAAACATTTGCTTTACTATATAATTGCCCAGGTCTAGTTCTGATTTCTCTGTAAATTACGTGATCATTGGTTTTATTATTTCCAACCACAGAGATTTTATTAAAATAAGCTGGCTTACCCTCATTAATCCTAATTTCAAGATCTATAACATTACCTTCTGCATTAACTTCTACAGGAGTAATAGAGGAGAATAGATATCCATTATTTTGATATAAGTTACTTAAGTCATCAGCGTCAGGATCTGATCTATCAGCAATTCTTTTTTCCAATTCAACTCCATTATAAGTGTCTCCTTTTTTTAATTTAAGAATTCGATTTAGTTGTTTATCAGTGTATACACTATTTCCTAAATATTCAATATTTCCAAAGGTATATTTAGAACCTTCAATCAATGAAATTGATACATCAATATCATTTTCCCTGATTAATATTGTATCAGAAACTATTCTAGCGTCTCTGAATCCATTTTCTTTATACTTATCAACTATACTAGATAAATCCTCTTTAAATTCATCACTAACATATTTTGACCTCTTGAAAATTCTATAAAATTTTCTTTTTTTTGTGTTCTTCATTGCTTTTTCAAGAGTTTTGGTTTTTAGTTGATTTACTCCGGAAAATATAATTTGGTCAATTTTAATCTTATTACCTTTTACTATGTTCATATCCATTTTAACTTTAGACTTTTTTGAAGAGTCTAAAACTTTTTCGGTTTGAATAGTTACTTTGGCGTTGAGAAAGCCCTTTTTTCTATACTTACTTTCTAAATAATTCTTGGTTGTAGTTATAAGGTTTTCTGTAACTTTTACACCAACTTGAAGCTTATTTTCTTTAATTATTTCATCAATTTTTCTTTTTTTAACTCCGCTTATTTTTAATTCACTTAACTCTGGCAAGTCATACAATTCGATTTCAAGGTCGATTACACCTTCTTTTGTATTTGTTTGAAATACATTTACTGAACTAAATAAGTTTGAGCCCCACAATTTTTTTATGGCATTGCTAAGTTTTTCTCCAGGAATACTTATTGCGTCTCCTTCACGTAAACCAGAAAAAGTAACTATTGTAATAGGGCTAAAAGAGGTATTTCCTGTAACTTCAATTTTACCAATATTATATCTCTCAATATCATTTTGAGTAAAGCCTTGAAATGAAAATATAATAGCTAAAAAGCTAAATAACTTTAATGAAAAAGATAATTTTTTTATCCGGTTACTTAATCTGTTCACTAGTTTTTCCAAATCTTCTTTCTCTGTTTTGATAACTAATTACTGCTTTTAATAAATCCTTTTTCCTAAAATCTGGCCATAGTTTTTTTGAAAAATATAACTCAGAATATGCAATTTGCCAAAGTAAAAAATTGCTAATTCTTTTTTCACCACTTGTTCTTATTAATAAATCGACATCTGGCAAATTACGAGTGTAAAGATGGTTATTTATTATTGTTTCATCAATATTTTTTGAAGAAATTATATTATTTTTAACTTTATCTGCAATTTCTTTCACTACGTCAACTATTTCATTTCTACTTCCATAACTTAATGCAAGTGTTAATGTGAGTTTTGAATTTTTTTTGGTTGTTTCCTTAACCTTTTTTAAATAATTTTTGATTTTTACAGGCAGCCTATCAAGGTTACCTATAGTTTCAAATTTGATATTATTTTTATTTAAATTTTTTAATTCATCTTTTAGAGATAATAATAATAATTGCATCAGAAAATCAATCTCTAATCTTGGTCGATTCCAATTTTCAGTTGAAAAAGCATAAAGTGTCAAGTTTTTTACACCAAGCTCTCTGCATGATTCTACAATTTTTTTTACAGATTTTCTTCCAGCTCTATGCCCAAGCTCCCTTTTTAAGCCTCTTTTTTGTGCCCATCTTCCGTTACCATCCATTATAATTGCAATGTGATTTGGAATTTTTCTTTTATGTATAATTTTTGAAGTCATTTGCCTATATTACAATAACAAGGGTTTCTTCCAAATGTATATGTTAAATTAAAATTAGAAAACATATACCAATCATTATTATTAATATTTCCAAAGTTATAATTAAAATTTTCGTTAACTATATTATTTCCGTCAATTTTATCAGAAAACGTATATCTAGCACCAATTTCAAAAGAAAAAATTAAGTTGTCATGAAACCTATATTTTAGACCCACAATCATTGGAATTCCAAATGTAGATTCAGAAGCATTTGTAGGATATATATTACCATTTTGAAGTACTTGTTCATTAAAAGAAGTATATGTAATTCCAGAGTATAAGTATGGAGAAATCAAAAAATCATATTCGTGAAGATTATAATCATAAAAATTAAATTCCATCCCTAATGAAATCTCATTAATAGGATTTTCAAAATTATACCCCCTTTCAATTCTTCTGGGATCTTTAGAATTCAAATCATTGGCTGATAGATTAGTTTTTAAAAAAGATAAACGATAAGAATGCCTAAGACTCCTATTCCATTTAAAAACAAAGCCAATCAAATCATTATTTGGGTTAATAAATTTTGTATTACCAACATCTCCTATGAAATTCGATTTGCCGTATGAAATCCCAACTTCATATATTTGTGAAAATGAAGTTTTGGTAATTAGAATTAAAATAGCAAAGGATAGCAAATGAATTTTCAAAATATTATTTTATTAAGTAAACTTTAATCTGCAAAAATTATTGTTTAGTTCTTCTGTCTTTTCCCCACATGAGTTTTTCTCTTAATATATTTATATAGCTATCATCTTCAAATTCAACCATATTTAGAAAATAAGGTGCTTTTGATATATATAGTTTTGAATCTATATTCACTGAAAATATATTTGAATCTGCAGAAATTAAATATTCATCTTCTCTTCCATTAATTGATATCTCAATTTTCTTTTCATCTGAAATTACCAATGGCCTAGCATTTAAGTTGTGGGGAGCAATTGGAGTTATAACAAAATTTTTACTATCGGGCATTATTATAGGTCCACCACAGCTTAAAGAATAACCTGTAGATCCAGTTGGTGTAGATACTATTAAACCATCTGCCCAGTATGTATTTAAATATTGATCATTTAATTTTGTATCAATTGTAATAAGTGATGTTGTATTTTTTCTTGAAACAGAAATTTCATTTAATGCATTTTTTGTCTTTCCTTCAAAATTAACCTGAATAATAGATCTTTCGGAAATTTTAAACTTAGACTCCTTGATTTTTTCTAAAATATATTCAAAATCTTCTAAGGGTGAATTGGCAAGAAACCCAAGCCTCCCTTTGTTTAAGCCAATAATAGGGATAGATAATTTCCCAATTTCATTAGCTGATCTAAGAATAGTTCCATCACCACCAATTGAAACAACATAATCATATTCCTTAGTCAGTTTTTTTATTCTATTAAAATTAGTTTTTGAATTTAAACTATGTAGTAATAAATCGAATGATTCACCATCAACATCAAAATCTATATTGTGTTTTTTAAGGCTTTTTAACACTGAAAATATATGATTATTATTTTCTTGTGAATCTAATTTTGTGTAAATAGCAAATTTCAAAATTTCATGTAAAATTTAGACTAATTAAAGGTTCAAAATTAACTAAAAATAAATTAGTTTTGCAGAAAATATTTTACTTATAATTTGAGAAAAACAAAGCTTAGTGTTAACATAAATAAAATTGCAACACTCAGAAACTCACGAGGAGGAAATTATCCAAATGTGTGTGATTTTGCATTTAATATTCAAGAGTATGGTGCTCAAGGAATAACTATCCACCCTAGACCTGATGAGCGACATATTAGATATAAAGATGCTTATGATTTGAAAAAAGTTGTAACCTCTGAATTTAATATTGAAGGTAATCCGATTGATAAATTCGTTAAGATGGTTACTGAAATAAAACCAACCCAAGTAACACTGGTCCCTGATGCCGTTGATGCAATTACATCAAATTCTGGATGGGATACGAATAATAATAAAAATATGTTGAAGGAGATTGTTGGTGAATTTAAATCATACGGAATAAGAGTTTCAATTTTTTTAGATCCTGATATTCAGTTTATAGATTCTGTATGCGAGATAAACCCTGATAGAATTGAATTATATACAGAGAATTATGCAAGACAATTCTCCAAAAACAATTTTAGTGTTATTAATAATTACCGTGAGTGTTCCAGAGAGATAGGTAAAGCTGGAATTGGTATTAATGCAGGTCATGATCTTAACTTAAAAAATATCAAATATTTCAAAGAAAATATTGAAAATCTTCTTGAAGTTTCCATAGGCCATGCTCTAATAACGGAGAGTTTATATTTTGGGTTGGAAAATACCATCAAAAAATATCTTGAATT
>MDTC01072310.1_pt1 | contig 17426 bp, 13 predicted proteins | sample 811181 | NCBI WGS metagenome assembly MDTC01 (sample SAMN05326644, study PRJNA326480) | marine metagenome | isolation source: seawater | place: Pacific Ocean: North | collected 2011 | reverse complement strand
TCTGGCCTGTATTATAATACGTTATACATAAATGAAGATGAATGTATAAGATGCTACGCGTGTGTGCATGCATGCCCTGCAAAAGCGATATCTCCTCAATATGATCTAGAACCAAAAACATTGAGAGAAACAGTAGAAGCTTAAATATTTAAAACAGTAGTTTTAGAAATATAAAAAAATAATAATAATAAAATAAGAGGAGCGAACTCAATGAACGAAGCAAATACTGCGTGGATTCTTGTATCCACCGCATTAGTTCTTTTAATGACATTGCCTGGCTTAGCACTTTTTTATGCTGGTCTTGTTGGATCAAAAAATACATTATCAACTTTAGCGCAATGTTTTATAATTGCATGCATTGCATCTATAATTTGGTTTATATGTGGTTATTCTTTAGCATTTACTGGAGACGGATTATATTTTGGTAGTCTTGATAAGATGTTTTTATCAGGAGTTACATTAGATTCTCTTTCTGGTGACATACCCGAAACACTTTTTATAATGTTTCAAATGACATTTGCAATAATTACTCCAGCTCTCATAGTTGGTGCTTTTGTCGAAAGAATTAAATTTTCAGCTGTAATATTAATCACTGCAATCTGGTTGATATTTGTTTATAGTCCAGTAACACATTGGGTTTGGGGTGGAGGCTGGCTAGCAGAACTAGGTGTTATGGATTTTGCTGGAGGTTTAGTTGTTCACACTACTGCCGGTATTTCAGCTTTGGTAATAGCAAAAGCATTGGGTGCAAGAAATGGTTTTCCTAAATCGATAAAACCTCCTCATAGTCCAGTAATTGCTATGATTGGTGCAGCATTATTATGGGTTGGTTGGTTTGGTTTCAATGCTGGTTCAGCTTTAGCAGCAAATCAAAACGCAGCAATGGCAATGTTGGTAACGCATATTTCGGCAGCCGCTGCAACAATTACTTGGATGTTAATAGACTGGTATAAAAATGGTAAACCAGGCTTGGTTGGTATGATTACTGGAATGGTAGCAGGGCTAGCTACAGTAACTCCAGCTTCTGGTTATATTGGCCCGTTAGGTGGCTTAATCCTTGGTATTTCTTCCGGCATTATATGTTACTGGTTTGTTGGCTTTGTTAAAGTGTCATTAAAAATAGATGATTCGCTTGATGTATTTGCTGTGCATGGCATAGGTGGAATTCTGGGGGCTTTATTATGTGGTTTATTAGCAACAAAAGGATTTGGAGGCCTAGGGATAGAGTCAACTGTTTGGGAACAAACAAAAATTCAAATAATCGGGATAGTTAGTGTTGCATTGTACACATTAATTGTTACTTCAATAATTGTAATCGTTACACAAAAACTTGTTGGACTACGTGTATCAGAACAAGAGGAAAATACAGAGGGATTAGATTTTGGTAGCCATGGTGAAAGCAGCTATCATTTATAATATTTCTTTATTTTTTTGAAGTTTTTTAATCTCGCCTATTTTTGAAGTTATTCTTTCATCAATAGTTTTGCCTTTCATATTATATTGTAAGGCAAGTTTGTAATACTTTATTGCTGAAGTAAAACTGCCAAGTAATTTTAGGTAATCTGCACGGTATTCATGTCCTAAAGATTGCTCCTTAAGTTTATATCCTGCTTCACTTATTTTAAGAACAAGCCTATGGTCTTTGTGTTCTATAACATAGGGAAGTAATTTACTTATTACCATTTTATATTGCTTATTTTTCATATAAGCATGCGACAAATAATATAAAATCGTAGGATCGGTTGGATAAATGTCATTTAAACTCTCAAGGAGTTCCACCGCATCATTAAATGCATTTTCCTTAATATAAATTTCAGAAAGAGCGATTGATACATAATTTTTAATTATATAAAGTTGGTTTTTATTACTAAGAATTTGTAATAAATCATTTAATACTTCTTTTCCAAGTTTATATTTTTTTTCTTTAATAAGTGCTAAACCATATGCATAATCATCAACAATCCTTCCTGAAGAAGCCTTAGTTAATTCTGCGTTGTATGTATAGTTTTTAATGAAATTTTTTGTATTTATTTTTTCTATTGAGACTTTTACCGATGTGAATTGGTATGCAAAGCTGTCATTTGTAAAGTTTCCTTTGTATTTTGAAGCAAGACTTAATGTTTCTGAGATTCTATTCTCAGTTAAAGGGTGTGTCCTTAAAAATTCTAAAGCTCCTCTGTCATCATTTTCCTTTTGTAAAGTTTCGAAAAAATCACTCATGGCTTTAGGATTTATATTTGCATTAACTAAAATATTAATTGCTAATCTATCTGCTTCTTTTTCATGCTCTCTAATAAAATTTGTAAGTTGAGCCGCCTTAACATTTTGGCCTGTTATTAAAGTCTTTCCTAAAGCTCCTGTGCTATATGTGCCTGCAATTACTGTTGCAAGTACTGATAGAGCGGTAGAGATATTAACTTTTGACGATTCTTCGTGCATCCTGGATAAATGCCTTGCTTTAACGTGGGCGATTTCATGAGCAAGTACGCTAGCAAGTTCTGCCTCAGTTTTTGTCTTCCGAATCAAACCGGAATTAATTACGATTACACCACCTGGGGTAGCAAAAGCGTTAATAGTAGGATTATTGGCCACTAAAAATCTATATTTTATAGGGCTGTTATAATCTGATACAAGAAGTCTATTTCCAAGCATTTGTACATAACTTGTTATTAATGGGTCTGATATTAAATTAAAAGAACCTAAAATTTGTGAATATATAATACTTCCAAGCTTATTCTCTTGAGAAATGCTCATATATCTTGAAGAAGTGTCCCCAATCATAGGTATTTTGATGTTACTTGCAGATAAATTTGCAGGAATATACGCTATGTAAGCAGCCAAAATTGTAGTGTATATAATTACTTTCATATGTACTTACTATTTTTTATAATGATTATGTTTGTGTTTACACTTAACACTAATAAGTATATCCTATTTCGCTTATGTAGACACATAAGCTAGAAAAACGTTATTTTTGTACTAAATTAGATATGGAGATTTTATATGGCAGAATATGACCAAGAACTAGATGCATGTGGGTTGAATTGCCCATTACCAATACTTAGGGCTAAAAAATCCCTTTCGTCAATGGAGACAGGGCAAGTATTACATGTCGTTGCCACAGACCCTGGTGCTATAAAGGATTTTGAAGCTTTTTCTAATCAAACTGGCAACAAACTTATGGATTCCAAAGAGGACAGCGGTAAATTTTACTTCCTTATTCAAAAAGCATAAGTAATAATTTACACAAACTTAATGAAGCAAAATACTGAAAATAATAAAGAAAAATTTACTGGTGCTGAAATTTTTGTTAAATGCCTTGAGGCTGAAGGCATTGACTTAGTTTTTGGTTATCCGGGGGGTGCGGTTTTACATATTTACGATGAGCTTCACAAGCAAAACGATGTAACACATATTTTAGTGAGGCATGAACAGGGTGCAGTTCATGCTGCAGAAGGTTTTGCAAAGTCTTCTGATAAACCAGGAGTAGTTCTTGTAACATCAGGTCCAGGTGCTACAAATGCCATTACGGGTATTGCAGATGCCTATATGGATTCTGTCCCAATTGTAGTATTTACAGGACAAGTTAGAACAGCTCTGATAGGAAATGATGCTTTTCAAGAAGTTGATACTGTTGGCATTACAAGACCATGCGTAAAACATAATTTCATGATAACTGATGTTAAAGATATGGCCTCAACAATTAAAAAAGCCTTCTACGTAGCTTCATCAGGCCGTCCAGGACCAGTTGTTGTTGATATTCCAAAAGACATCACTGAAGACAGCTGCGAGTTTGTTTACCCATCCAAAGTGTCAATGAGATCATATAATCCAAATATAGAAATTAATGAGAATGCAGTTGATATTGCAGTTGATAAAATTCTAAGAAGTAATAAGCCTGTGATTTATGCTGGAGGTGGTGTTATAAATAGTAATGCATCTCAGGAGCTTACTGACCTTGCAAAGTATCTTAATTTTCCAGTTACAAATACTTTAATGGGCCTAGGCTGTTATCCTGGAGATGACTCGCAATTTTTACAAATGCTTGGAATGCACGGCTCATATGAGGCAAACATGGCGATGCATGATTGCGATCTGTTAATAGCTGTTGGTGCACGTTTTGACGATAGAATTACTGGAAGACTTGATAAGTTTAGTCCTGATGCGACTGTTGTTCACATTGATGTTGATCCTTCATCAATTTCTAAAAATATAAAAGCACACATTCCTATAGTTGGTGATGTTAAGGGGGTATTAGAAAAAATTGCTAGCAGAATTATAAGTAAAAAAAGAAAGCCTCAGAATATTGAAAAATGGTGGGAACAAATTAATGAATGGAGAAAAAAAGATTCTTTTAAATATTCTCAAGATGACGAAATAATTAAACCACAATTTGTTATCGATAGACTTTATGAAATCACAAAAGGAGATGCTTTTATTACATCTGATGTTGGGCAACATCAAATGTGGGCCGCTCAACTTTATAAATTTAATAAGCCTAAAAGATGGATTAACTCAGGTGGATTAGGAACAATGGGTTTTGGGTTACCATCTGCAATGGGTGTACAGTTTGCAAATCCAGATTCGCTAGTATGTTGTGTAACAGGAGAAGCAAGTATTCAGATGTGTATTCAGGAACTGTCAACTTGCTTACAATATGGGCTACCTATAAAAATAATCAATTTAAATAACAGATACATGGGCATGGTAAGACAGTGGCAAGAATTCTTTTATGAAAAAAGATATGCAATGTCATATATGGACGCTTTGCCTGATTTTGTTAAACTTGCTGAAAGTTTTGGACATATTGGCTTAAAAGTAGAAAAACCATCAGATGTAGATGCGGCAATAAAAGATGCCATTAAATTGAAGGATAGATTGGTTTTTATAGATTTTATTACAGATCAAAATGAAAATGTGTTTCCAATGATTGCTACTGGCGCTGCACACAATAAAATGATACTTTCCTAAAACTGAGTAAATATTAAGTATTGGTGCACTATGAGACATATAATTTCTGTTCTTCTTGAAAATGAGTCAGGAGCGCTATCTAGAGTATCTGGTCTATTCTCGGCTAGAAGTTATAATATTGAATCTTTATCTGTTGCACCATCAGAGGATGAAAGCACTTCAAGAATGACAATTGTGACTTCTGGAAATGACAATGTTATAGAGCAAATAGTAAAGCAACTGGATAAGTTATTAGATGTTATTGAAGTTTCTGAGATAACGTCAAAGGAGCATGTTGAGAGAGAGATAGCATTTGTTAAAATAAAAGAGAGTAGTATTGAAAAATCAATGATGGATAAAATCTCTAAAAATGAATTTTTAAAGATACACAAAACAAATAATAATGAAATTATAATAGAGTGCGTCGATAGCCCTAAAAATATTAATATTTTCTTAGAATCATTAGAGAATATTGCTGAAAAAATCGTAAGATCAGGTGCAGTCGGAATTAATAGTAATTAAAAAAAATAAAATCGGAGATAAGAAAAATGAATATTTATTATGATAAGGATGCTGATCTTTCAATTATAAAAAATACAAAAGTTGCAATTATAGGATATGGTTCACAAGGTCATGCTCACGCCAACAATTTAAAGGAATCTGGTGTTGATGTAGTAATAGGATTACACGATAATTCTAAGTCAATAGAAAAGGCAAAATCCTCAGGTTTTAATGTAATGTCAGTGGCTGATGCTACAAAAAAATCAGATTTAATTATGTTATTAATTCCAGACGAAAATCAAGCAGAAGTATATGAAAAGGATATAGCACCTAATTTGAAAAAAGGCTGCTCTCTAGGTTTTGCTCATGGCTTTAATATTCATTTTAAAACTATACAGCCCGAACCTGAAATTAATATAATTATGATTGCTCCAAAGGGTCCAGGGCACCTAGTTAGATCAACATATACTGAAGGGGGTGGTGTACCAACTTTAATAGCTGTTGATCAAGATCCTTCAGGAAATAGTAAAGAATTAGCATTGTCATATGCTTCCGCGAATGGAGGCGGAAAAGCTGGAGTAATTGAAACTACATTTAAAGAAGAAACAGAAACAGACTTGTTTGGTGAGCAAGCAGTTTTATGTGGTGGAGCTACATCTTTAGTTTTAGCTGGCTTTGAAACATTGGTTGAAGCAGGATACAAACCAGAAATGGCATATTTTGAGTGCTTGCATGAATTAAAGTTAATAGTTGATTTAATGTATGAGGGAGGAGTTGCAAATATGAGATATTCGATATCAAATACTGCTGAATACGGTGACTTAACAAGAGGACCAAGGATAGTGAATGGTTCAACAAAGGATGAAATGAAAAAAATTCTTGCTGAGATACAAAGTGGTGAGTTTGCCAAAGAATATATTGATGAATATAAAACTGGCAACAGCAATTTTGATAAAATGCGAAAAGATGGAGAAAAGCATCCTATTGAGACAGTAGGGGAAGAACTAAGGTCAATGATGCCATGGATCAGTGCAAACAAATTAGTTGATAAAAATAAAAACTAGGATATCATTTTAATAAATAAGTGATAATTAAGGATAAAAGGATAAAAAATATGAAATTAGATAGCGGAATCTTACATTTTATACTTTTCTGGGGATTTTATGCTTTTCTAGCATATCTTGTTGTAAATCTTGTAAAGTAATAGAATTTTTTTAGTAACGCTAAGCATGTATTAAACATGTCTTGGCGCTTATTTTTATAAAATATGATAAGAAATAAAATTTATTTAATACCAAATTTATTGACAACCGGATCAGTACTATGTGGTTTTGTATCAATAATATACTCTTTTGAAAGCTCATTAGCCATAGCTGCAAATTTACTATTAGCTGCTTTTATTTTAGATGGTTTAGATGGTAGAGTTGCAAGAATCACAAAAACGACTAGCGATTTTGGCGCTCAATATGACAGTTTAGCAGATGTTGTATCATTCGGTGTTGCTCCTTCAGTTTTTTTATATCAGTGGTTTTTAAAAGATGTTAATTTTTTAATAAATTCTTGGCTGGAGTTAGGAGTTATTATTGCTTCCCTATATTTAGTCTCAGTTCTTTTAAGACTAGCCAGGTTTAATACTTCGAAGAGTAAAGATTTTTTCATAGGACTTCCATGTCCTCTTGGAGCTATTCTTGTAAGTTTATGTTTTATAGTTACTGATAAGTTTGGAATTGATGTTACCTTTCACAAAGAATTATCTGTTTTAGCAAGTATTTTAATTTCATTTTTAATGATTAGTAAATTTTCTTACTTTAGTTTTAAAAATTTTGGTGACCGCGAAAAAATTAAATTCTACTGGCTATTTTTTATAATTTTTTTATTGGTTATCACATTAATAAATCCAACAATGGTATTATTTATTTTGGCAATAATATATGCTTTGTCTGGCCCTGCTACAAATATAATAAGGCAATTCAAAAAAAGAAGAATTAATTATATAGATGAAAAAAGAGATGACTATGGCAAATAATAAGCTAGTCATCTTTGATACAACGCTTAGAGATGGAGAGCAAAGTCCTGGAGCATCTATGACAGGTTCTGAAAAACTTCGTATAGCAAAAGTCTTAGAAAAATTAAATGTAGATATTATAGAAGCAGGTTTTCCCATAGCGAGCAAGGGTGATGCTGAGGCAGTGAAAAATATTGCCAAGACAATAAAAAATAGTACTATTTGTGGTTTAGCGAGAGCAATCAATAAAGATATTGATGTTGCAGGAGAATCATTAAAACCTGCTAATAGCGCAAGAATTCATACATTTATCGCTACTTCAGAAATCCACATGCAAAAAAAACTCAATATGAGTAAAGAAGAAGTAACAGATCAAGCTGTTAGAGCAATTAAAAGGATTCAAAAGTATACAAATAATATTGAGTTTTCTCCAGAAGATGCAGGAAGATCAGACTTTGATTTTTTGTGCGCAATTATTGAAAAAGCAATAAAAGCTGGAGCAACAACAATTAATATTCCAGACACGGTTGGTTATTGTATTCCAGATGAGTATGGAGATTTGATTAAAAGGCTTATAAATAATATACCAAATTCAGATAAAGCAATATTTTCAACCCATTGCCAAAATGATTTAGGTTTGGCTTCAGCAAATTCCCTTGCAGGAGTAATCAATGGGGCAAGACAGGTTGAATGTACCATTAATGGCTTAGGAGAAAGAGCTGGAAACGCATCACTTGAAGAAGTTGTAATGACGGTAAAAACTAGACAAGATCTCTTTTCTTGTGAGACTCAAGTTATAACAGACTTTATTGTTCCTGCTTCAAAATTAGTGTCCAGTATTACAGGATTTTCAGTACAACCAAATAAAGCAATAGTAGGTGCAAATGCATTTGCTCATGAGTCGGGCATCCATCAGGATGGTGTTTTAAAACACAGAGAAACATATGAAATAATGAAAGCCGAAGATGTAGGTTGGTTAAAAAACAAAATAGTTTTAGGAAAGCATTCTGGAAGAAATGCCCTAAAAACCAGGTTGTCTGAAATAGGATATGAGATAAAAAATTCTGACGAATTAAATATTCTTTTTGATAAGTTTAAAGACCTTGCAGATATCAAACATGAAATCTATGATGATGATCTTCACGCATTAATTTCTAATACCTCCAACGATGACAATTCTTTAAATTATAATTTAATAAGTATCAAGTCGTCTAGTGACTCTAGTTCAGAACCACATTCAGAAGTTGTTCTTGAGAAAAATGGTAAAAATTTTAAAAGCGAATCTAATGGCGGTGGCCCTGTAGATGCTACATTTAAAGCTATAGAAAAAATTGTTAGAAGCAATTCAAAACTACAATTATATTCGGTCAACAATATTACTGATGGAACTGACTCACTCGGCGATGTTACAGCTAGAATTGAAAAAGAAGGAGTAATTGTTAATGGTGTTGGCTCTGACACAGATATCGTAATAGCATCTGCAAAAGCCTATTTGGATGCTATAAATAAGTTAAGTAATAAAACTGAGATTGTTCACCCGCAAGATCATGAATAATAATGAAAGTATTGATAAGATTAAATTATTAAAAGTCTTAAATATTGATTTTTGGGTTAAAAAAAAGCTACAAAAACAAGAGTCAAATAAAGATAATGTAAACCTCTTAGAATTATCAAGATATATTATTATTCAGAAATCAATTAAGATCAAATATGAAGAGATAATTAAAAATTTTATGTTGGCAGCTAAAAATGCATTCGAAGATATAAAATTTAAGACTTTAGAAGATAAAGAGTTATTAGATAGTTTTCAGGACAAATCATCATCTAAATTAAAGAATGTATGTTTGGTGATGTGCGACAATAATATTTTAGAGGCCTCTTCTGATATAGTTAACTTAGAAGGCAAGATAATTAATGGTAATCATATTTATTTATTGAATACATTACTAGACTCAAAAACTATTACAAACGATATAAAGAAACAAATATGGAAGGATTTTTTACAAATAAAAGATTATGAGTAGCTTACAAAAAATATTAGATATTCAATATGTAAAAATGGAAAATGAACATATTGCAGATATTCTTGAGATTGAAAGAGATTCTTATGGATATCCATGGTCAGAAAAAATATTTTTGGATTGCATAACTCATAATTATCATTGTAAAGTACTTCTGCTAGATGAAATCCTTGTAGGGTATGTTATAACTTCATTAGTACAAAATGAATGCCATATAATGAATTTATGCATCAAGAAGAATTATAGAAGCCATGGCTATGGCAAATATTTATTAAATGAATTACATAATGAAATAATAAATCTTAATTGCAAGCTTGTATTTCTTGAGTGCAGACCAAGTAATAAATCAGCACTGAGCTTATACAAAAAAGAAGGATATAATGAAGTTGGCATTAGAAAAAACTATTACCCAGCTCCTAGCGGTTATGAGGATGCTTTAATTTTGGCAAAAAATGTCAAAGAATAAGCTTGGTTTCTTTAGAATAATTTTGAGTGTTTTATCTAGTTTTATTGGTATTCAAACAAATAAAAATAGGGAGCGCGACTTTGCTGCTAACAAACCAATTTACTTTATAATAGTTGGATTAGCTTTAACTTTACTATTTGTACTATTATTATATTTTTTGGTTATTTATTTAATAAGTTTTTAGGTGGTTATGGATTGTGTGAATTAAAGTATTCACAATTTTCACAGCCACACGAGAACTCATCTATTGTTAAAACTGTTTTATCTTTTACATATTGAGAAATTTTCTCGGTGGTATCATTTATTACATCTCTAGCATAAGTAAGCTCTTCATAACTAAATGACATTTTATTAATTGTGTTTTTTGACACATTAATAAATAAATATTCAGCAAAATTTATATTAGATTCTAAAATTGTATAAAAAGGTAATTGAAGATTTATACCATCTACCACTGAGGTTTTTGTTGGAACAAACGAGCCTGTTTTATAATCTGTAATAAACTTTTTACTACCAATTGAATATTTTAAATCATACCTACCACTAAGAGTAATGCCATTTGGCAGTTTTTTTTGAACAATATTTTCGGAGATAATGTCGTGTTTTTTATCAATATCAGTATAAAAATAGTCTACAACTTTTGGAATAGTTTTATACCAAAGCTGTATTTCATAAGGACTATTTTCAAAAAGATAATATTTTTTAAATATATTATCTGACGCTTTAGCTAAATTATGAATTAAGTCATTTTTGGTTGAATCAATTTGTATGCTCCTTGAAAAAGTATCAAGTATGGAATGAATAGAGTTTCCAAACAGCATAGAATTTTCTTCAATAGACGAAAATTGAAATCTTGGTAAATTTTTTTGTATATAGAAACAGTAGACACAGGTATTAAAATATTCAATATCTTTATATGTAAGATTTAAAAAACTCTTATCCAGGATAAAAGTATTAGAATTTTTATTATTTTTAGTATATTTTATGGATTCAGTTTTTATATTTTGTTTTTTTTCTAGGAAATAATCTAGATATATTTTAAATTTGCTCTTGGTTAGGATATCCTTACTATTTGATTCATGTGATGTAATTAATATAGAATCTGTATAATTAGACAAACTTAAAAAGTCTTCTATATATTCATTCTGCTCTAAATTTGAATTTATTGAAAGATCATTGTATATAATATTATTTTTATTAAAATGATTTGTTATTTTTTTAGGAAAGTTTTTACTAGACATAGAGCTTACATATATTTTATCGTAGTTATATAAAAGTGCATGATTAATATCAGTATAATCAATACTACTTTCATTTAAGCTTTTAAAGGTTCTTGACTCCAGAAAATTCAATAGTTTTTTATACCATATTTCAAAATTATGCTTTATTTTCTTATCATAATTAATTTTATTTAAGTAATTTAGTGAATGAACAAATTCTTTTGCAGCACTATCATTTTCAAGCGCATCTAAAGAATTGCATTGATTTAATTTTTCAATTATAAAATCTCTAAATTCTCTAAAATTATAATTTTTATCATTACTATCTGATTTATGAAGGAACTTAAAACAATCATCATTAGTATTTTTAATATAGTTACTAACGGATGCACTAATATTATTTTTATGCATCAGAAGAACATTATTTAAAAAATCTATTTTACTTTTTCTATTGATATTAGGAGAAAAGAATGGAGATTTGATTATATTATGTAAATTTATGTAATTATCAGCAATGATAAAATAATTAATAATACTTTCAACATATGAGCAAAATGAGCTTGTAGATAGTAACCAACCTCCAAAATCATTGTATTTAATATCATTGCGCTCTAGAATTGCTCTTAGTCTCCTTGCAAAATATCTGTCATTATTTATTAGAGCAATATTATATTTATTATTTTTCTTTATAATATTTTTTATATCATTTGCTACATATTCAAGCTCATCTTCTTGTGATTCAAAATCAAAAGATTCATAAAGATTAATATTTTTTGGAATATATGTATCACTATCAATATTTTTTTCTCTAATTGATTTATAAAGTTTATTATTTGCTAGATATTTTAATATCCATTCTTTTTCTATTTCTTCATATTCTTCAATATTAATAATATGAAAGTTTATCTCATCAACGTTGGTCGGCTTAGAATTTAGTAGTTTTAGGTAATTTCCTATATATGTTTCTAAATTTTTTGATTTTTTTAGCCAAATTTTAAATATCTCAAAAAAAATTTTTGACTCCTTAGAGAGCAAATTTTTTTGCATCTCATTTAATAAAGTTTCATGACTAACAATATTTGATTTTAAAATAATATTTTTCTCTAAAAATAATTTGTCTAGAATACGTAAAATATTTTCTATTTCGTTTGTGATATTATGTTTATCAAAACTTGTATTGCTTTCAGAAAAAACTTTTTCTAGGAAGGATATATCAGATGTGTTTAATTTTTCTTGATTTATTTTATTTAGTTTAAAAATAAAGCTATCTAAATTGGTAACTTCGGTTTTTTCAATTTGGTTCCGTCTTAGTATATTTTTGACATAGCCTTTTGATATGTTTCTTGGTAATACGACAATATGGGTTGAACCTGTATCTTTTCTTATATTTAGAATTATTTGGTTGAGTAATGATTTATTATTCATTATTATAAATTAAGCTTATTTTAAACATTAAGTTAGCATATTATCTTATATATTATAGTAGATTTTGATTATGACAGTCGTAAATTTTAAAGATTATAAAAATTCCTTAAAACAACCAAAATATAGCTCGGAACCCAAGACTGGCAAGAATCTTTACAAAAAAAATCTTCTAGAAAAAATTGACTATTTCAATTCGCAAATGAAAAATTATTTGGATAACCCAATTATTGAAAAATGTGATTTTTCTATAGAGGGGTGTGCAATAAAATTTAATTCTAATAATACTGATACTGAAGTTTCACTAATATTACAGGATTATTCTCCGGACGAGTTTGATTCTCTCTATGTTACATGGGAATTCTACATACATAATATTAAACATGATGAGTACTTAGATTCGCGTTTTTTTTCTAGATCTGATACGGCTATCAAGTATTTTCTTTCTAAGATAAAATATATGACCTAATTTGGTGGAGGCGGCGGGGATTGAACCCGCGTCCAGTAACACTTAAATCCTATTGATTAGCTCTTTTAATTATCGTTACATACTCTAAATTATCTGTCTAGAGCTGGATTTGGTCTACCGTTTGGTCTACCCTAAATATTTTCATCTATGGAGATTACTTTGTAGGTGCGGGGATGGGTATTTAATAAATATTTTTGTTATAGTATCTGTATAAATACATTACTTTAAGGGTCATTTTTAATGAGCAAAGATATTTCATTTGCTATTAGTAAAGATATTTTTTGTAAATAAAAATAAAATATGAACAAAAAACTAAAAGATAAATTAAAAGAGGTGCTAAAAAAAGAAGAATCTTTTCTGGATTCAGAATCGGGAGAGATTAATTATGTGGCAGTAAAAGATTCCTCAGATAAAATTGATGAAAAGTTGATTTCTTTATTGGTAGAAAACAAAGATTTGAAAGAAAAATTTTTTACAAAAATTAAAGATGTATATGTATTTAATATAAACGATTTTAAGTTTTTCTTAGATGAAAATAAAATCTTTAATTCTTACACAAAATATACCAATAGGATTGGTCTTTTTAATGGGGATAAATTTTTACAAAATGAAAGTGATGTGGTATTGGATTTTCCTTTCAAGGATTGTGTCTTAGAAGGAGGCCAAAGTAATGAAGAATTGAAAGATACTTATTTTGAATACGAAGAAGAAAAGAAAAAAACTGTCGACGGAGAAAAAATTACAGAACCTGCTGGATACAAAGAAAAACAAGCAAAGAGAAAAGAGGTATTTTTTAATCAAGTTCTAGCTCAGGATGAAATAGATAGGCTTTTTGACAAAAAAGCTTTAGTGAATTGGAAAAGATTTTCCAAAGATAATAAAAAAGATGGTGATAAATTAAGTGATATAAAAAGAGATGAGAATGGAACAATAAAAGACAACCTGATTATTAAAGGGAATAATCTTCTTGCTCTACATAGCTTAAAATCTGAATTTGCTGGAAAGGTGAAACTTATTTATATTGATCCGCCTTATAATACAGGAGGAAGCAATAATACATTCTCTTATAACAACAGATTCAACCATTCCTCTTGGCTAACATTTATGAAAAATAGACTTGAGGTAGCCAAAGATTTTTTAACTGATGACGGAGTTATAGAAATAGCAATTGATGAAAATGAACAGGCTTATTTGGGAGTTTTAATTGACGAGATATTTGATGGCTATGAAAAACATTGTATTACAATTGAACATAATCCTAGGGGCGTACAGGGAGATAATTTTTCTTACACTAGTGAGTTTGTATATTTTGTATTTAAAGAAGGATTAAAATTAATTAACAAAGTGCCAAGAGAAAAAGCTATAGAAGAAGAGTTTAAGGATCATGGAGGAGATTCTCAAAGAAGTGATGCTAAAAATTGTTTTTATCCGATATTAGTAAAAAATAATAAGATTGTTGGCTTTGGAGATGTTTCAGAAGATTCTTACCATCCAAGTAAAAATGTACTTAGGGATAATGAAATTATTGAAGTATATCCAATTGATGCAAAAGGTGTAGAAAGAAAATGGGTCTTTGCAAGACATACGGTTGAAGACATAAAACATAAACTATATGTCCAAGATAAGAAAAATGGAGAAATTGATATTTACAGAACAAAGGACGAAATGACTCCAAGAACAGTGTGGAAAGATAAAAGATACGATGCCAGTACTTTTGGATCAAAAATAGTCAATAAAATTATAGATGGTAAGACGGTAAGCTTCCCAAAGTCTTTATATGCATTAATTGACTGCTTATCCATCGTTGTATCCCAAGACAAGGGTGCTATAGTAATGGATTTTTTTTCGGGATCTGGAACCACTGCCCAAGCTTTACTAGAAATTAATAAACAAGATGCTGGAAATAGAAGATTTATTTTAATAGAGCAGCTAAATGATCATGTCGAGGTTGCAAAACAAAGATTGAAGAATGAAATTGATGAGAAGAATGAAATAGATGACTCGTTTATCTACTTCGAACTAGCCAAACATAATGAAACTGCAAAAGAAAAAATATTATCTTGTAAAAACCTAGCTGAATTAACCGACCTTTTTGATGATCTTTACAATAAATATTTCTTAAATTACAACCTAAGAATCAAAGAATTTAAAGAAAAAGTCTTGAAAGAAGAAGAATTTCAAAATCTTGATTTAAATGAACAAAAAAAAATATTTTTAACAATGCTTGATCTTAATCAAATGTATGTCCAAGAAAGTGAGATGGGTGATAAAAAATTCGGTATTTCAGAAGAAGACCAAAAACTAACAAAAGAATTTTATAAAAGTAGCTAGTTATGAAAAATCTTTATGAAGAAATTAATGTAGGGAAAGAATATATCAGAAAGTACGATCCTGATGTTATTGCTGTGCCTAAATATATTTCAGAGAATTTGAAATACGATTTTTTTGATTGGCAAAAAGACGCTTTTGAGAATCTTTTGGCATATGAAGGTAATCATAAGAAAAACCCTACACATCTAATGTTTAATATGGCAACAGGTACGGGAAAAACTTTGGTTATGGCAAGTTGTATTTTGTATTATTATAAGCAAGGTTACAGGAATTTTATTTTTTTTGTTAATCAAAATAACATAGTTGATAAAACGGAGAATAACTTTGTTAACCCGCTACACTCAAAATATCTTTTTAATGACAAAATTGTTATAGATAATAAAACTGTAAATATTAAAAAAGTAGATTCATTTTCTAACAACACAGACAATATAGAAATAAAATTTACAACAGTTCAAAAATTATACAACGACATTCATTTAGAAAGAGAGAATCAGATTTATTTAGGTGATTTAGTAAAAAAAGATATTGTAATGCTTGCAGATGAAGCACATCATCTAAACACTGATACAAGGCGAGTCCAAGAAGAGCTTGATTTACATTTAGAACTTAAAAAAAATGCCAAAAAGGAAGATATTGAAAGAAGAGGTTGGGAACACACTATTATAGATCTAATTTTGAATAAGAATGGAAAAAGTGATGATAATATAAATATTCTTTTAGAATTTACTGCAACAATTCCAGAAAATGAAAAAGTATCTAAAAAATATAACGATAAAATTATCACCAATTTTGGATTAAAAGAGTTTTTATCTGCTGGTTATACAAAAGAAATTAATTTAGTATCATCTACTTTTGATAAAAAAGACAGAATACTCCAAGCACTGCTTTTTAATTGGTATAGGCATAAAATAGCTTTGAAAAACGGAATAGCAAATTTTAAGCCAGTTGTTTTGTTCAGAAGTAAAAACATTGAAGAATCAAATGAGGATTTTGAGTTTTTTCTAAATACAGTTAAATCTTTAGAGGTCTCTGATTTTGATTTTCTAAACAGTATTGAAGAAAAAGTCTATGAAGGTGGTAGCGTGTACGAACAAGGAAAATCAAGAACTTTAGATGTGATAAAATTTATTAAAGAAAACAAAATTAAAAAAAATGAAATAATTGATTTTCTTAAATATGCTTTTTGTTCTAGAAATTGTATTATAACGAACTCGAAAGATGGAACAAGAACAAAAGAAAAAACAACATCAGAACAAGAAGATTTACTAAATAATTTAGAAGATAAAGATAATCATATAAGAGCTATTTTTTCTGTAGATAGATTGACAGAGGGTTGGGACGTTCTTAATTTGTATGACATTGTAAGACTATATCAAGGTACAAATAGCGGAGGCAGTAACACAAGAACACCAGAAGCAACAATAAAAGAAAAGCAGCTAATCGGTAGAGGTGTCAGATATTATCCTTTTGCATATAATGATGAAATAAAAAATAAAAGAAAATTTGATGCTGATATAAAAAATGAGTTGAGAATTTTGGAAGAGCTTTATTATTATACTTATGATGAAGAATCTAGATATATTTCTCATTTAAAAAATGAACTTAGAAAAGATGGATTTATAAATGACGGCAAAGTTGTTAAAAAATTTGCATTAAAGAAAAAATTTATTAAAAGTGATTTTTATAAAGAAACAAAGATTCTTTATAATGAGAAAATTAAAAATCCAAATAGAAAAAAGAAAACACTGGAAGAGATAAAAAAAGAATTAATTGTAAATTATCCAATCAGAGGAATTGAAATTAACGAGCAAGAAATTGACTTAGAAAATGAAAAAGATATTCAGAAGTTGAACCTGAAAGAAAAAGGTCTGGAGACGAAAAAAGTAAAGCTTAGTGAATTTGATAAACATATTTTCCAAAAAGCTATAAATATAAAATCTAAGAAAAGCAATTCTCTGTTAAGGTTTAACTTGTTAAAAAATGAATTGCAGATAAATACTATTGATGATTTACAAAGTAATTTTTTGAAGGATTTCTC
>MDTC01073554.1_pt1 | contig 17431 bp, 13 predicted proteins | sample 811181 | NCBI WGS metagenome assembly MDTC01 (sample SAMN05326644, study PRJNA326480) | marine metagenome | isolation source: seawater | place: Pacific Ocean: North | collected 2011 | reverse complement strand
GACAAACCTTCAGTGGTGACTGTAGCTCAGTTGGTAGAGCCCCGGACTGTGACTCCGGTTGTCGTGGGTTCGAGCCCCATCAGTCACCCCATTTTCCGCCCTTTTTCTATCCTGGCTATCAGCTAACTGGCCTGTCTTCGGGCTGCTCGGTGTAAACATGGGAAAATGAAAAACAGTGGACGGCGAACGCACTCCGGTTAACGCGCTTAATTCCGGTCCTGAAGTCGATAGCGCCGATTTGCGGGGGTTGCGGGGCCGCCTGCGTTCATTTGCCCGTAATGCGTCCCTGGTAATGGCAGGCATGTATACCGGCCTGAATTGCTACGGGACTCCCAATGCTGAGCATGGCCAGCAGGGCAGCGATTGTAGAGACGGCAATGAACCTGCTGGAAAGCCGGATAGGCGGCCGATTTAGCGTACAAAGCCATGAACTGAGGGTACAATAGCGCCCGCGTTTTAAGCGCCCGTAGCTCAACCGGATAGAGCATCGGCCTTCTAAGCCGAGGGTTGCAGGTTCGAGTCCTGCCGGGCGCGCCAATATTCCTTAATCATATCAATAGCTTATATCGTAACTAGCACTTAGGCCGCCCTTTAGTTTCAATAAGTTTTCAATAAAGTTTCAATAAGAAACGCCAAATTGATGATTTTTAGCTTGGGAATCATCGCCAAATCTAGGTCAGCAAAGCCCTCCTGGTAGACCCTCTCGTCACCCTTCAAATACTCCTCTGTCATCTTCGCCTGGGAATGATTTGTGAGCGCCGTAACGAACTCAAACCCGTGTTGCTTGAAGTAGATTCTGCAGCTCAATGACCTAATCTCTTGGAAGACGTTATCGAAACCTCTATCTTCGGCGTGTTTACAAAAGAGGCGGTTTGGCTCTGCGGTTTGATCGACAACTTCTTTAACTTATGCAGATTCAGTCAGCTGGTTGATTGTGGGCATCCGTCACAATAATAAAGTCAGCCAAATTTTTCATCGATTCGTCAAACTCAGGGAATTGTTGACTCGGCACAATACTTATCGTCATTGTCTCCAACCCCGGAAGATACTTGTCTAAGTGCTCGGGTATGCCCAGAGAATAGTCGGTATGGAAACTACCATTTATATTAATAACACGACCTTCTGGGTTTGTCCTCAAGTATGAAGCTATAGACCACGCCATACTCGTTTCCCAAAGGCTTTGGGCTTCCAGAAACCTCGTTAGATAATCCTGAAAAACTTCACTTGAACCCGCTTCCATCGCGTCACCGTGGGGTTCTTGGCTACTTTTTGAGACTTGCGATGTAAAATTATGAAATCTCATGGTTTCATTGAATCTTTCCCTGTACTCCAAACTTGCGTCTGGGTACGGAAGGGGGGGCAAGAATTTCTTAGTCTCCTCGGGCAGTGCCCATAGTGAGTCTTTACCTAAACGGCTAACCATATTGACATATCTACCCGGTGCATTTGCAGCGATGATATTGACGTTATTATTCTTGCTAAATTCTACCAATGCTCGGTAATCCGAATTGTAGTTTTCCCAGGCACGTGAACTTTTTAAAAAATGCTCTTCATTGATCAGGCCAGCCAAATATTCGTCTAATACAAATTGAACATCAGTTTCAAACATTTCGAGAGATAACGTGAGATTTTCGTCGAATGTCATTTCCAACAACAGAACTTCTAAACCGTGTGCTACGCTGTCGGTGTGTATTTCTCCTAGGAAAGTGACATTAGAATTCTTAATTGATTGTATGAGCGTACATAGTGCTGCTTCGCTTCCAGACGAATCGTAAATACGATAATCCAGTTTTTCTGATGTTCTTTTGAACCTTTCGCTATCACCTAACTGCTGAGCGCAGTTTGGCGCTACATATATTCCACTTGGTTTCCCAGATGTTGTGCAGCTCAACAAGATAAGGCAAGACACAAATAGGGCGTAGGTAGTTTTGAAAGCTGTCATAAAAAAATCCCCTGCATTGAAGAATGCTGCCAGATTAGCGCCCTATTAAGTTGTAACTTTTAAGTAAACATACGGTATACATCTTGCAGCTTTAAATGTAAATGATTATCATTATCATTATCATATACTATTATTTCGGAGATAACCGATGAAAAAAAGTCTTTTCCTTTTAACTTTTGCAACTATCACAGCTATTACTTCTCCCGTATTCGGCGAGGATTTCGAAGTAACGATGCTCAATCAAGGCACCGATGGAGTGATGGTGTTTGAGCCGAGTGTATTGAAGATTTCTGTGGGCGATACAGTTACTTTTAAGCCAACGAACCCTGGACATAACTCAGCCTCTATAGCAGGCATGATACCCACTGGCTCGAACTCCTGGGATGGAGGTATGAGCCAAGAAGTAAAAGTAACCTTCACAGAAGAAGGCACTTATGTTTATCAATGCACCCCACATTTGATGATGGCGATGGTCGGAGTAATTGCGGTGGGCGATGCCTCTGTCAACCTCAGCGCCGTTAAAGACGCTGCGAGCGAGAAGAAATCGGAATTCATGATGTCAGCCCAACGATTAGATGAATATTTAGAGGGAATTTAGTCAAAAAATTCGGCGATGAGACGAGCTGTAGTTCATGTGCAAGTTAGAGAAGCAAGTATACAAACTCCCTTGATAACACAAAAATTATCTACATGATTTTATCTGATCAGAATCACGAATGGCTCGTAGGACCTAAAGCTGAGCCATATTCTTTTGATAGCACTGAGGCTGTATGGAATTTTATAATTAACTACGACATCAAAGGCAAAAGCATAACAGTAATTGATATTTGAGAAGACCTTAAGGTGGTGAGTTGTCCGTTTATAAAGTCGTTAACTCCCGTTGATAAAATTTAAGCAATTGGAAATCAATCCATGAAAGAGAATAAAAAGCCTGGCTGGCTGGCTGACGCTGCACCAAGAATAATAAGCCATATGAATGAAGATCATTCAAATTCAATAGTCTCCGCTCTTCACGCCCAACATCAAATAAAAGATCCGGAAGCCAAGATGGAAGCACTTGAGACAAACGGATACTATGCTCAATCCAAAGGTGAGAGATATTTCTTGGTGTTTGAAAAAACATGCGAAAATGACTCAGAATACAAAGATGAATTAATAAAACACGCGCGAAACTATCGAGCTTTCGAATTGCGCAGGTAAGCTGATTCGCGCGTTCGGTTTCCGCATATGATAACTTGATCGCGCTGGAGTTCGACGCGAAGAGGAGAGGGCTGCAGACACTTACTCACTGGCAGGTAGTGGAGTCTCTCGATCAGGAAGGGGTGCTACCGGGTATATTTAAGCCCGAGTATCTGGTTCACCTAGATTAGCTTTCTATAACAGAGTGCATTTGCTATGTTCAGCACGAATTTTTTAACGACCAGGAGAGCACTAGAGATTGATCACCGAACTCTTACTCCGCATCTCTAAAAGGCTTAGACCCCCTCTCCCAGCAGATAAGATAAGCAGGGTAATTATCATTGAGGAAGGCAACACAGATTACCTGCCCCTGCCACCTATAATCTGCCACTTCGATTAGCTATCGATCCAATCGGTCTGCCTACCCTCCTGGCTCTGCTGTCTCTTCCTGGCCCGCTGCTCTAATACCTCCTTCACAATCCTGATTACCTTTTCACCATCGAATGGCTTCCTGGGTCTGGATGGTTTGTATTTTTTCCTGGGCAGGGATTCCCCTTCGTTGTCCTGTTGGTACTAAGTGGCTAGATGGAGCGATGTTACCGACATAAAGGGCTTGTTTACAGGTTGTATAAACACTCCGTTAAGTTTTCAATACACACTGTTAAGTCATTGATTCCTATATGCCCAGTTCTCCCAATTTTCCCGGTTTTCCCAGTGTTTTTTGGCTCTTATATTTCAAATATAATCATATATATCAATAAGATAGGGTATTTTAAGCCAGTGGCCTTCTAAGCCGAGGGTTGCAGGTTCGAGTCCTGCCGGGCGCACCAATAATCCGTCATAATATCAATAGCTTACAGAGTATTCTGGCTACGAAGCGTTTTGGATTTACAATAAATTTACAATAAAAAGCGCTTAATTGATGATTTTTTAGCTTGGGAATCATTGCCAAATCTAGGTCCGCAAAACCCTCTTGGTAGACCCGTTCGTCACCCTTCAAATACTCCTCCGTCATCTTAGCCTGGGAATGATATTTAGCGCCCGGACGAATTCGAATAACCAGCACTTTCAATTGTTAACTATCTACGTATTAACATATCTACGGTTATTATCGTAAAATTTGAAGATGTTCTCGCATACCCTAAGCGGTCTGCTAAATATTGGGAGGGACAAAGAGTGGCCTTCGATTTTGAAAAATTTAAGAAAAGCAACATAGCGCGAGTATTTGTCGCGTATGCACTTATCGTATTTGCTTCGATGCAAATATTAGACTATTTGCTTCCTATCGTTGAGGCGCCGCTGTGGGTTGCACAAGTTTTAACAATTATCCTGTTTATGGGATTTCCTGCTGCTCTTTTGATCGGATGGGCAACCCAGCGTCAAACTCAGGGGCTAGCGGTGGCTGCTGTCGGTGAACAACACTCTGTGGTATTGAACTTGGGGAAACGTAAGTTAATTTTAATTGGTGTGGCCTCTTGCTTAATGTTCGGAGCGGCTGGATATGTATTAATGCCTGAGGCAAGGAATATGGCTGGACCTTCGGAAGGAGCAGCCCTAGACGCTCCAGACAAATTTCAAACGGCTTCGGGTGTCTTGAGAGCGAACATAGAATTAGGTCCTAGTTTGCAGAAATCGAGTGGTCTCCTAAGCGAAATTGACATTTCACCGGACGGTACGAAGCTAGTTTATCGAATAAGTGATTCGAGAGACCGCGGGGCCCAATATTATCTGCGAGATCTCGAATCTTTTTCGGATCCAATTAGGTTATTTACTGGTACACGAGGTAATCGCGCCGGCTATCCTTCATTTTCAGGCAGTAATGATTGGGTTTATTTCTATAGTGATGACGGAAGAACTTTAGAAAGAATAAGAACAGATGGTGGCTCTTCCCAGATCGTTGTTGAAGATGAGATTAATGTTAACAGCCACGCCATCAGAGGGCAGACCGTATACTTTGGCTCAAGGGATGGCAAACTATTAGAGCGCTCCCTGTCTAGCGGAGAAACATCGGAGATTTTGTCTTTGGGCGAGGGTCAAAATCTGTCTTGGATAAATTTTCTTGGTAACACTGACTACTTAATTGTCACAGTCGTTGTTGGAGATGCAAATGCAAATACCAACGAATCAATCATTACCTTGATCGACATCGATTCTGGCGAGGTAAAGGAGCTTCTTAGAGGAGGTTATCAGGCAACTTATGCTGATTCTGGCCATTTAGTTTTTTTGAGATCTGCAAGCATTTGGGCGATACGATTTGACACTGATAAGTTGGAAACTGTTGGAGAGGCTAAGCCTTTAATAGATGATATTGCGAGCACTCGTTTTGCCGATCTCAATTATGGGACATTTGCATTCTCAGAGCGTGGAAGGCTTGCTTATATCGAAGGAGAGTTGAATCTTCGGGGTTCCGGAAATTTCACTACTCAGGCCCTACAATTAAGTACAGTAGACGGCCAAGGTGAGACTCAGCAAGTCGGTATTGATCCGGGTTCTTTCGCAGAGATTTCGGCTAGCCCCTCTGGCGATCAGATTGCGATGACTTTTCTGGATGCTGACGGTGCACGGGATATTTGGCTGTGGGATATGGGGAGAGAGACTTTTGGTCGCCGAACTTTTGGGTCTGTTGATGGTACTGCCATTTGGAATCCGGATGGTGATGTAATTTATTATCAATCGGAGAGAAATCCGACAGCCGAGATATGGAGTGTGATGGCTAATGGTTCCTCTAGGGCAAGGCTTGTCACAAGCACACCGTTTAATCGGATCGATCTGGAGACAGTTTCTCCGGACGGTCAATCGCTCGTTTACTCAGTTAACTCATCAGAGGGGAGCCTTTACTCTACGTCGATAGGAGAAGCTTCCCAAGAATTGACGCATACCGAGCTAATTGGTGGCCAAGGATATCGTGTAGGACAATCGAGAATATCTCCCGATGGCAACTGGATCGCGTACATAAGTCAAGAAACGGGGAGCAAGCAAGTTTATGTTCAACCGTTCCCTGAGGTTGATGCTAGTAAATTTCAAATAAGCTCTGGTTCAGGTGTCGGAGCAGTTGCATGGGCTCCTGGCGGTGAAGAGCTATATTTTACTCGCCAAGAATTTGAGAGCGGATTTGAAGATACGCCAGCAGGAAGTACGCAAATATTTAAAGTTGCAATTGAATATGAGTCCAATTCTATAGATGACGGGCCCACAACTGTGGTTACAGGTCGACCTGAATTTGTGGTTCAAATCGACAACCAAATAAGTGGCAATCTGCCTAATTGGGATGTGATTGGGCCTTACGAATTTATTTTCACTAACTTGCCAGTAGACCTAGAAGCGGCTGATTGTAGGAGTGCGGCAGACCGTTTTTGTGCGACGCGCGTAGCACGCGTTAATCTAGTTGAGAATTGGTTTTCGGAAGTGCTGAGTGCATTTTAGCCGGATTAAATATAACTGGAATGAGTTTGTATAGCGTGAGTTTGACGGTTGGTCGAAGCGCACTGGTGCTGCAGGAACATCGAGGTGATTCCTTTGCATGGGGCATCTTGTGTTATCGACTTATGGTTGTGTAAGAAAGAAATGCTTTTAAGCTCGATATAGAATTTCCAATACTCGTTTGTAAGCTATTAATTCATATATTTCCAATTTCCCCCATATTCCCAGTTTCCCCAATGATTTTGGGGAGTTGGATTAGCAGAATATCGACAATTATCAATGCGTTAAGGTGGTTCTGAGAGGTGACTTTCTAAGCCGAGGGTTGCAGGTTCGAGTCCTGCCGGGCGCGCCAGACCGCTCTAAACTCGATCGAGGTTGTCCAATCCTGTACTTATCAGGATTCTACTCACAGCAGGCCTCCCAGCGCTGAAGCGCAGCTTCAGGGCGATCGACTGTCGCTGAGAGCTGGCGCTCTCAAAGCGCTCGGTCTCACCCAGGCGCGCCTTGTTCTTCTCTAGCATTGCCTCTGATTCTGACTCTGGTTCTTCTGATTGCTGGCTTCCTAGCCTTGAAGCATGGCTTCTGGACTTCGAGGCGCCGCTGAGAGCATTGCTCTAAGGACGCTTGGTGTGGAAATGTGATCTCTTGTGAGAGAGGGGGGGGTGAGCGATTCTGGAGGTTTAATCCCTCTTTATATGTGGAATTTTCCTGGCCTTTTCAAGCAATTCAGTGTCAATTTATCACAATAAAACAACAGCTTGTTAAAGAAAGCTCTTGTATCGCCGACACCATATGACGTAAACATACTTACGCGGGCCTAGGCTAGGATTGAGTTCTTAGCGCTAGGCCATTTTTTTGCCTGATTTTCCTGCCTCGGCACTGGTGAGTGGGACGCTTTTAAGGATTTCCTGGGGAATGGCAACCATGTCGTCCTGGCCGGTTGCGGGGAACTGGCGGGCTGGAATGAGCTCATAGGCGCCAGAGCGTTTTGCCCGGGAGCCGCGGCGGCGAGCGGTGCTGCCATCTGCTTTGCGCACGTTGAACTGATAAATCACGTAGTCGTCCGGGAATGCGTTATGCAGCGCCTGAAGTGAAGCGAAGGACTCGGATTCGCCGAAGGTCACTTCACAGACTACGATAGGACGGTAGTTCTTGAGTGTCTGGCCTAGGCCACGCAATACAGCTTTTTCGAATCCTTCGACATCGATTTTAATCATTTGGACATCGCTGATTGACGAAGCCAGGAAGTATTCGTCGCCCCTTACTATTTGAAGTTTGCCTATTGGCACATTGCCTTTGTTCTTGGTGGCTGCTACGAAAGAGCCGATGCCGCGATTACCGCCAGTCGGCGCATAGAAGTCGAATTCACCTGCCGTTTCCCCGAGGCCGACGCTGTGGACTTTAATGTTTTTTAGCGAGTTGAGTTGAATGTGGTGCGCTAACCGACTTCTCACTTCATCAAAGGGCTCAAAGGCGTGAATCTGGTCCGCGTGATTTGACATGAACAAGGCATGCTGGCCGACATTTGAACCAATATCGCAAAAACACGTTCCTGCAGTTTCCACTGGGGAACTTGGCGCCAGGGTATTGCGGCCGCTGATTGCGCGCATGGCGTTGCGCATGAAAAACAGCAGCGGCTTCTCGAACGCGCCGTAATAAAACAAGGCGAACTCAATGCCGTCCTGCAGATTGCCCTCATAACGCAAGCCAAAGAAGTCGGTGACAAATGGCGCACTGGGTAACTCTCCATTTTGGCCGAGGATTCGGTATGCGGTCTTCTTGTAGCGCAGCGGGAGCCAGCGTTGGCGCCAGACCCAGCGCGCTGCATTTAGTTTCAGCGACAAGCGTTCATCTCCTGTTCTGGCGCTGCCATGCCTGAGGCAGGGTAGTGGCGCGAAGATAAAGGGGATGGGCAGGCTGCTGAGAACGATTCATTTTCAGGTAGTGAAGAGCTGGAAGGCGGCGCATCAACGCGTCTGCTCGTCCCAGGTGTTCACCATGATTACCCCAACAAGCGATTTGCAGCTGCGATTGCTGGTAACTCTGCTTTATCCATTTGTTATTGTAACGACCGACCGGGTCAGGAGCCTGCTTGAGGTCCTCCGGGTAGGTGGCTCTGAAGGCAAACAGATTCGTGACAATGAGCCCGCGAAATCCCCAATCATGGGCGAATTGCACGCAGCGGCGGACGGTAGGATCATCTTGGCGGTGATCCGCTGTAGAGGGGTTCAAGCCAATGAATAATACTGTGCCTGCGCCGGCGTCCCAGCTTCGTTCAAGCGTGTAGCGATACTGCTTGCAGCGAGAAAAACGGGCTTTTTGTGATACGTATTGCACTTGTAATCAGGGACACAGGGCTAGAGCTATTAATTTTAAAAATTTTGATATTGATTAGTCCAGCCAATCGGTAAAAACAGTCTTCGCCAAGCCTTGGGTGGTTAACCTAGATATCGAATAGAAAGTCGGGAGGCTTCTGGGCCTCTCGGCGCAGAAGCATGCTCCAGCATACTTCTTTCAGTCGATTCATGCCTGTTCTTATCAGGCTCGCTCCGTCATACATCGATCCAACTCAGGACTATTTTAGGCCAGCATTATTTCTTCAGGCAGTGCCCTGCCAATCACCGATTTTCCTCGCAATCCATTGATGCTGCAACATCCTGAGTTGTGGAAACCCTGCGCGTGGTTTATGTTTGGCCGCTTTTGACAGGCTAGCTTGCAATCCTGTGGGCCTCCAGGTTCCGGACCGCAAGAAAGGCCGCTTCAATGATCATCAGGATAAGCAAATGCTAGGAATAATTGGTGGCTCCGGGCTCTATAGCCTCGAGTCTGTTGGCCAGGTTAAGCGGACAAGAGTAAAAACGGCTTATGACGAGAGGACAGTGCCAGCCGAAATCATTGTCCACGAGGGCGGTCAGTTTGTGTTTCTGCCCCGGCATGGAAAAAACCACCACATAGCCCCGCACGAGATTAACTACCGAGCCAATCTCGCGGCTTTGCATAAACTTGGCGTTTCGCAGATCGTTGCCGTAAATGCAGTGGGTGGCATAACTGAGAATACGAAACCTGGCGCCATCGTAGTGCCTGACCAGTTGATCGACTATACCTGGGGGCGGGCATCGACTTATGCAGAGGGAGAAGGGGCTGCAGTAAGCCATATTGATTTTACCTATCCCTTTGATGAGGCACTCTCACAGCGCCTGCTGAATGCCTTAGAGTCAGCGAACACCAATGCAAGCCAGCGCCGAGTTGTGCTCGAACAAGCTGTATATGGTGTTACCCAGGGGCCGCGACTGGAGACTGCGGCAGAAATTAAACGTATGCAGAAGGATGGGTGCGATATTGTCGGTATGACTGCGATGCCAGAAGCTGCTTTGGCACGTGAGTTAGGTATTGACTATGCGATGCTTGCACTGTCAGTGAATCGGGCGGCAGGAATTCTGCCTGATGTGATATCGATGGAGGAAATCCAGGCAGTGATGCGGGATGGACAATCTTTTCTGCATGGAGTGCTGTTGCGACTCATCAAAGAAGGTGCTCGCTAGCTGCTGTGTCTAGCAAAACTGTTGGAAGACACTAGCTACTGGTCTTGCTCGATGGGTGGAAGGCCATCGAAAAGTGGGAGTTTTGGTACCTGATAAGGCTCAACCATGATGACGATGCCAAGGGCAGGGTGGTCGAGGTAATGAAATTCATTGCTGCGCATTTCCCGGCTCTGCCGCATGTGGTACACGCGAGTAGGCGCACCGTAAGAGTCAGCTATCGAGTCGCTATTATTTTCAACAGCAAGCCTTTGAAATTGTTCAAGCACTGCTTGCGGCGCAGCAGGCAAACGCCAGCTGGCAGACCCTTGAGTCGAGCCATTGAATTCGCTCAGCCAAATGTCTGAGTCGATCACAACCCGGTCTTCGTTCTCATTGAATCGAAGCGTAATACTGCCTGCCAGTTCCGGCTGCGCTCCTATCGTCTCGCCGCCAGAAACGTAGAGCGGCAGTGACTGTTCGGCTTGCCTTACTGGTTGTCGCCAGAGCCCGTGGAACAGCAGTCGATGATCCGGTGATTGGCTTAGTGCGCGATTGGTTTGGCGAAAGTCGCTCGCGCTATCCGGCAGCTGCAGGAAGGCATCGCGCTGAAAATCATAAAAGCGAAAACCGGGGCCGGAAGTGGCCGGTTCTGGGCCTACACCGGCTATCAGTTGGCGTGCTAATTCCTCATCAGTCAGGATCAGTGGCTCATCAGTCGATGCGAGAATAAGTTCTTCGGTCAGCAAGATATCATTCAGTTGTTTCAGCCTGCTCAGGCCGTCAGGAAAGCTGAGTTCTGACGCGCCGGGGAGCCAGGTTTCTTCGCTGCGACCGTTTATCGATTCGTTGCTAAAAATACTGACCTCAATCTGGAACCATCGCTCCTGTCCATAGCCCTGAACAGGGCTATGCAGTAACAGCAGACTTGTGACGCAGAGTGCCCAATTGTGATTGACTGTTATGTGCATTCGCAATTGGTCTTGAATGTATTGTAAGAAACGAGATCTCTGCATCTACTTGTCAGTTGGCTTAAGCCACCTTGGACTCATTCAGTTTGAGGTTGTCCAGAATACCATTGATCAGGACTAATTTTTCATCTGGGTGCGCGCAGTTGTGCTTGAACTGCAGCTGATTGGCGCCTCCGAGCTTATAGGTCTGGGGATCGCCCTGAATCATTTGCACCAGACAGAAGGGGTCTACCTCAGTATGTTGATTAAACTCGATGCGCCCGCTGCTGACATTGGCGTCTATCTTTTTAATTCCAAAGCCGCTGGCGCGCAGTTTGAGGCGAGTCTGTTGAATCAATAACGACAGTTGTTTGGGCAGCAGTCCGAAACGATCGATCATTTCCACCTGTAGATCTTCCAGTTCGTCTTCATCACTCGCGAAGGAGATACGTTTGTACATAATAAGGCGGGTATGTACATCAGGCAGATACTCTTCGGGAATCAAGGCCGGAATACGCAGATTTATTTCGATAGCCCTGTCCGCAAATGCTTCGATACTGGGAACTCGCCCGGCACGAATAGCTGCCACAGCCTCATCAAGCATCTCAGTGTAGAGCGCAAAGCCGATTTTTTGCATGTGACCACTCTGCTCATCTCCAAGCAATTCGCCGGCGCCGCGGATCTCTAGGTCATGACTGGCCAGCGTGAAACCAGCGCCAAGGGTGGTCGCAGCCTGAATTGCTTCAATTCGCTTTTGCGCATCGGACTGCAAGCGGCTTTGTGGAGGCAGCAAGAGATAAGCATAAGCCTGGTGATGGGAGCGGCCAACCCGGCCCCGTAGCTGATGCAGTTGCGCAAGCCCAAACTTGTCAGCACGATCAATGATGATAGTGTTAGCGCTGGGAATATCGATGCCGGTTTCGATAATCGTGGTGCATACCAGAATGTTGTTACGCTTGTGATAAAAGTCGGCCATGACTTTCTCCAGCTCTCTTTCTGGCATCTGGCCATGGGCCACACAAATGCGGGCTTGAGGAACTAATTCCCGCAATTCCTCTGCGGCTCGATCAATGCTTTTGACCTCATTATGTAAGTAAAACACCTGGCCGCCGCGCAGTAACTCGCGCGAGATGGCTTCCTTGACCAGGCTTTCCTGAGACTCGCGTACGAATGTTTTTACGGACAGGCGTTTCGCTGGTGGCGTCACGATGAGTGATAGATCCCTGACGCTGGACAGGGCCATATTCAGCGTCCGGGGAATGGGGGTGGCCGTCAGGGTGAGGATGTCGACGTTAGCCCGCAGTGCTTTGAGTTTGTCTTTTTGCCGCACACCGAAGCGATGTTCTTCATCGATGATCAGCAGGCCGAGGTTACTATAATCAATGTCCCCATGAAGCAATTTGTGGGTACCGATGAGGATGTCGATTTTGCCTGCTTTCACTTTTTCAATTGCAGCTGCCTGATCCGATGCCGATTTGAAGCGTGAAAGTACGTCCACACGTACTGGCGAGTCAGCAAACCGATCCTGAAAGCTCTCGAAGTGCTGCTGGGCCAGCAGGGTGGTCGGCACCAGCATGGCAACTTGCTTGCTGTTCTGCACCGCAATAAATGCTGCGCGAATGGCAACTTCCGTCTTGCCAAATCCCACATCGCCGCACACCAGCCGGTCCATTGGGCGGGTGCTGCCCATGTCATCGATGACGGCTGCAATTGCGTTTTCCTGATCGGCCGTTTCCTCAAACGGAAAGCCGGCGGCAAACTTATCGTATTCTTCCTGCGCAACGCGGTATTGAAAACCTTTGCGCGCTTCTCGCTGAGCGTAGATATCGAGAAGCTCCGCGGCGACATCGCGAATTTTTTCCGCGGCTTTGCGTTTGGTCTTTTGCCATTGCTCGGTGCCAAGGGTGTTTAGCGGGGTGGTATCCTGGTCGGCACCACTGTAGCGACTGATCAGGTGGAGTGCTGATACCGGAACATAAAGCTTCGAGCCGTTGGCATATTCCAGGGTCAAAAATTCGGTGGTTTCGCCATCGGTGGTAATGGTCTGCAGACCGCGATAGCGACCAACACCATGCTCAAGATGCACCACTGCGTCATCGACGTGAAGTTCGGTAAGACTCTTGATGATGAAGTCGGTATTGCTCTGAGTGCGCTTGCGCCGGCGCCGCTGGGCAATGCGTTCTTCAAAGATCTGGGCTTCGGTAATCAGCAGCAGGTTTTCCTCTTGCAACCATAGCCCCCGATCAATTTGTGCAATCGTCAAGCCGAGTGCTGCATCGCTGCTGTTAAAGTCTTGCCAGTGCTCGAAAGGGACAGGATTAATCTCTATTTGCTTAAACAGTTCGAGCAGGGTTTCTCGGCGTCCAGCCGTCTCTGCGCACAGTAAAATCCGTCCGGGCTTGGATGCGATAAATTCCTGCAGGGACAAAAAAGGCTGGGCGAGGCGGGAATTGCTGGCAAGGTCAGGCAGGCTTAGGGTCGCGAAGTGACTTGCCTGAGGATGCTGTTTGAATTCGATCTGGCGGTATAACTTGAGTCGCCTGAATATGTCGTTGACCGCAATAAATACCTGATCGGGCGACAGGATTGGGCGGTAGCGATCAAAACGGCGATCTTCATAGCGTGCCTGGATGTCTTTCCAGAAAGCTTCACCCGCCTCGCGAATATCTCCGATATTACAAATTGTCGTAGTTTCCGGCAGGAAATCAAATAATGAGTCCAGCCTGTCGAAGAATACATTTAAGTAGTATTCCAGGCCCGGAGAGCTCAGACCGGAACTTACATCCTGGTAGATCGGACACTGGCGCAAATCGACGTCGAACAGTTCCCTGAAGCGCCCCCGAAATTGGGTAATGCCTGCTTCATCCATGGGATATTCACGTCCGGGCAGTAGCCGGATTTCCTTAACCTGCGCGGCGGAGCGCTGCGTCTCAGGATCGAAGCGACGGATGGAATCAATGACGTCATCGAACAGGTCTATTCGCAGGGGTAATTCAGTGCCCATTGGAAAGATGTCAATGATGGATCCGCGCACGGCGAACTCACCATGGTCCATTACGGCATCCACCACCTGGTACCCCGCCAACAGCACTTGTGCACGCATCTCGGCGATTGAAACTGCCTGGCCCACTGCCAGATCCAGGCTATTGGCGCTGATGTATTGCCGCGGTGGGAGTTGGTGCATAAGGCTGGTGATCGAAGTCACCACGATGCCGCGTTCAAGTTTTGGCAGATTGAAGAGGGTGGCCAGGCGGTCTGAAATAATGTCCTGATGGGGTGAAAAGCTGTCGTAGGGCAGCGTTTCCCAATCGGGCAGGACATAAACGCCAGTATCGCCTATTCCAGCATTGAAATAGGCTATTTCCCTCAGGCAGCGTTCTACCGTCTCATTATTATCACAAATGAGTAGCAGAGGACCCTCTGCCTGCGCGGCGGCCTGGGCCAGCACCAGACTATCGGCGCTGCCGACGACACCATCCCAATAAGTCGTGGTGAATTCAGTCTTGGGGAGAGGTGGATTGAATATATTATTCATGCTGTTGGCCTGGGCCTCAAAAAAAAGCGCGCTATTGTAACGTATGTGGATGGCGCGGCCCATTTATGAAGAGAGGGCTTTGTTGCACTGCCTATTCTTTCACAAGATAATGGCCGCGATTTGAGTTCGGCCAAGAAGGGGATGCAGTGAGTGATAGTAACGTAAGACCGAGCGTCGATGATTATTTCGGCGATTGGAAGCAGCGCGAGGCGCTGGTTCAGGAGATGATACCTGTGATCGGTAAGATGTTTAATCGTTACAACATCGGCATCTACATATATGGCCGCCCCCTGCATAACCGATCAGTCACTTTCATTATGAAATCCCACCGTTTCGTGCGCCAGGTTGAGCGTAATGAAATGTCGGAGTTTGAGAGTCACCCAGTTCTAATGGCTATGGCAAAGCTAGATCTCTGCCATGCCAATATTGATCTTGGCAAGCTCACGGTTCGCTTCATGGAGCATCTTGAGGCAGAAGGTGATGCTGCAAAAGATGTCGATACCTTTGTAAGTGAAGAGCTCGCTTACCTAGTTGGGCAGAAAGCGAAGCCAGTCGCAAAATCCCAGGATGTCGTGCTATATGGGTTTGGTCGCATTGGACGCTTGATGGCTAGGCTGCTGATCGAAAGAACCAGCACCGGTGAGGTCATGCGCCTGCGCGCAATCGTGGTCCGTCCTGGTGGAGAAGGGGATTTGATGAAAAGGGCGAGCCTGTTTACCAATGACTCAGTGCACGGTGCTTTTCAGGGAACCCTCAGGGTCGATGAGGAAAACAGGTGCCTTATCGCTAATGGCAATGTGATTCATGTGATCTACGCGAACTCTCCAGATGAAATCGACTACACGAAGTACGATATTGATGATGCGTTGGTTATTGATAACACCGGCAAATGGCGGGACGAGAAAGGTCTGAGTTTGCACCTGAAATCAAAGGGTACCGCTAAGGTAATGCTGACAGCTCCAGGCAAAGGTGCGCTCAAGAATATTGTCTATGGCATTAACGATAACGAGATGAAGCCGGACGATAAGATAATCACCGCCGCTTCCTGTACGACTAATGCTATAGCGCCTGTATTAAAAGTCGTTAACGATGAATATGGGATTATTCACGGCCATATCGAAACTGTGCACGCTTACACCAATGACCAGAACCTGATCGATAACTATCACAGTGGTCATCGCCGGGGGCGCAGCGCGGCATTGAATATGGTTCTGACTGAGACTGGAGCGGCAAAGGCCGTAGTCAAAGCTGTACCTGAGCTGGAGAATAAGCTAACCGGTAACGCGGTTCGGGTGCCAATCCCCAATGTATCAATGGCAATCATGACTTTGACTCTGGAAAAGGAGACGACGAAGGAAGAGCTCAATGAGTTTCTCAGGCAAATTGCTCTTCACTCGAAGCTACAGAATCAAATCAGCTATACCCAGTCCGAGGATGCCGTGTCATCGGATTTCGTTGGTACCCGAGAGGCGGGTATCGTGGACTCCAATGCAACGATCGTAAATGGCAACCATTGCGTGTTGTACCTTTGGTATGACAACGAATTCGGCTATTGCTGCCAGGTTGGTCGTATGGTTTACAAAATGGCTGGCGTTGAATATCGGGAGTATCCGGTCGAAGCCTAGCCGGAATAACTGCGTATCCGCCGACTGCGTCTTGCCTGTCTGGGTGGGGGTTTGAGGCGGCGCAAAACCGGGACTTTCCATTGCCCTATTCTATTATCGCGGGCGTTGCTTTTATGAGCGAAATATTTCGACGTCACTCCTTCAGTATCAGCTTTGTGGTGCTGTTACTTGGATTTGTTTTTCTTGCCGGTGAAGATAATGATAGCCGCTACAGCCTGGAGGGCCTTGCCATGGGCACTTCCTACCAGGTGCAGCTGCTGGAACTGCCCAGTGGCATTAGCGAGGACGAGTTTGCCGCACAGATCGGCGCGCTGCTGAAGCGTCTGGATCGAGAAGTGTTTTCTACTTATGCGCCCGACTCGGAGCTTTCTCGCCTCAATCGTCAGCGTAGAGGTAAGCCATCTATCGTCTCTGCCGATCTGATCTTTGTGTTGGAGATGGCGCGGGAAATTTCTGAATCCAGCGCAGGGGCATTCGATCCCACCATAGGGCCACTGGTAAACCTGTGGGGCTTTGGACCCGACATCAATCTGTTAGAAGCTACCATTCCGCCTCAAGACGAGATTGACGCGGCAAAGAGCCTGATTGGTTATCAGCACCTGATGATCAATTCCTCAAGTTCAGAAGTGATCAAGACTCGGGATATTACTCTTGACCTAAGCGCAATCGCTAAAGGCTATGCAGTTGACGAAGTCGCAGCTCTGTTAGATTCAGTCGGCATTACGAGCTACTTCATCGAAGTTGGAGGCGAGCTCAAGATCAGGGGAGTCAAGGCCGATGGCAGCAGCTGGGTCCCTGCCATAGAGGCGCCAGTGGACACAGAATCCCGCGTCTATGAAATTTTCTATAATCGTGGTGAATCTATAGCCGTCGCTGGTTCTGGTGACTATCGCAATTATTTCGAGGAGGATGGCGTGCGCTACTCCCATGAAATTGATCCGCGCACAGGGTTTCCGATTCGCCATAATCTGGCCGCAGCCTATGTCATAGATGAGTCTGCGGCAGTGGCTGATGCACTGGCAACGGCTTATATGATTCTTGGCGCAGAAGAAGCGCATGCTTGGGCGCAGCGCAGTGGGCAAGCTGCCTATTTGATCATCAAGGCTGGCGCTGGCTTTGAGGAGATAGTGACGCCGGCATTTGAAAAATATTTAAACGACAATCCGTGAGCAATTAATGACATACGGCAAACAGAAAGAGCATTACGACATACTGGTCATAGGCAGCGGTCCAGCTGGTGAAGCTGCGGCCATGAACGCCAG
>MDTC01182517.1_pt1 | contig 17432 bp, 13 predicted proteins | sample 811181 | NCBI WGS metagenome assembly MDTC01 (sample SAMN05326644, study PRJNA326480) | marine metagenome | isolation source: seawater | place: Pacific Ocean: North | collected 2011 | reverse complement strand
TATACAACTACTGGACTTTTAAAGTGTTTTTCAACTAAAAATCTTTCATGTTCACTTTGAAAATCAATTCCCCATTCATCAATAGGATATTTAAATTTACCTTTTTTATTGGGCTTAGAGTTTTTTAAGATTTCAAATGCTTCAGAATAAGTAATTCTTACAAAATTATTTTTTATAACAAAATTTATTCTCTCATCTAAAGTTAATTCACTTCTCTCATTTTTTGGAATATTTTGCTCTTCCTTTTTAAGTCTATCGCTAAGAAAAAGAATTTCTTTTTTACATTTTACGTAGATATTCTTAATTATATTTTTAATGAAAGCCTCCGCTAAATTAATATTATCGTTAAGGTCAAAGAATGCCATTTCAGGCTCAATCATCCAAAACTCAGCAAGATGTCTAGAGGTATTAGAGTTTTCGGCTCTAAATGTAGGACCAAAAGTATAAACCTTTCCCAAACCTAGGGCTAATGACTCTGCCTCAAGTTGACCAGAGACAGTTAAATTTGTTTCCTTACCAAAAAAATCCAACTTAAAATCAATTTCTTCATTATTATTTTTTGGAACATTTTTCAGATTTAAAGTACTAACCTTAAACATTTCACCAGCTCCTTCAGCATCACTACCTGTTATTATTGGAGTGTGAACATAATAAAAATTATTTTCGTTGAAAAACTTATGAATGGCAAATGAAAGCTCAGACCTAATTCTCATAACAGAGCTAATTGTCTTTGTTCTAATTCTTAAGTGGGCATTTTCTCTAAGAAACTCAAATGAATGTTTTTTGGGCTGAATTGGATATTCATCAGGGTTGCTAATACCTAAAATTGTAATTTTTTTAACGATCAGCTCAATACTTTGTCCTCTACCTTTGCTTTCAACAATATCACCCTCAATATTAACTGATGAACCTGTAGTAATTTTAGAGAGAGTTTTTTTATCAAAGTTTTCATAATCAATTACACATTGTAAATCTTCCATACATGAGCCATCATTTAGATTAATAAACCTATTTGATCTAAAGGTTCTTACCCAACCGTTAACAGAAACTTTGCTATCAATATTTTTATCTTTAAAAATACTTTTTATTTCTACAGATCTTAGCATAATTTATAGGGATAAAATTTCTTTTTCTTTTACTATTAATATATCATCAGATTTCTTAATAAAATCATTAGTAAGATCTTGAATATCTTGCTCATAATTATTCTTTAAATCATCCGAAAATTCAGATTTTCTAATTTCATTATTAGCTTCTTTCCTGGCATTTCTAATACTAACTTTAGTTTTCTCAACCTCAGATTTCGCTACTTTAACTAATTCAATTCTTCTCTCCTCAGTTAATGGAGGAATATTTATTAAAATTGACTCTCCATTATTCATAGGGTTAAATCCTAGATTACTTATCAATATAGCTTTTTCAATATCTTGAAGTTTATCTTTTTCCCATGGTTGAATTGAAATGGTTTGAGAATCAGGAGTGTTAATATTGGCTATTTGATTTAATGGGGTTGAAGCTCCATAATATTCAACTTTGATTGTAGAAAGCATATTTGGATTAGCTTTCCCAGCTCTAATGTTTACTAGCTCTTTTTCTAAATATATTATTGAATTATCCATTAATTCTTTAGAGCTTTCTAATATAAAATCTAATTCTTCCATTTTAATTTACTATTGTTCCAACTTCTTTTCCTTCAATAATTTTTTTTAAGTTACCAGGCTTATTCATATTGAAAACTAAAATTGGTAAATTATTTTCTTGGCTTAACGTAAATGCAGTTGAATCCATTACTTTTAATTTTTTTTTGATTGCCTCATCATATGTTAAATGATTAAATTTAATAGCATCTTTATTTTTTTCAGGATCAACATTATATATTCCATTAACTCTTGTGCCTTTTAAAATTGCATCAGCATTGATTTCAATTGCTCTTAAAACTGCAGCAGAGTCTGTTGTAAAAAAAGGATTTCCAGTTCCTGCTCCAAAAATGACAACTCTTTTTTTCTCTAAATGTCTTACAGCTTTTCTCTTTATATAAGGTTCAGCAACAGCTTCAATTTTAATTGCGGTTTGAAGTCTTGTTTCAACGTTAATTTCTTCAAGACTGCTTTGTAATGCTAATCCATTTATAACAGTTGCTAGCATACCCATATAATCGGCCTGAACTCTATCAATACCATTACTAGCACCTGAAATACCTCTAAAAATATTTCCTCCTCCAATAACAATTGCAACTTCAATTCCTAATTCTATAATTTCTTTTATTTCCTTACTATAGGCTAAAATTACCTTAGGATCAACACCATGGCTTCTATCTCCAAGTAGTGCTTCCCCACTTAATTTTAATAAAATTCTATTATATGACATTAGTAATGACTATGTAAATATAATCATACTATTTCAAAATGGGGAGTAGATATTTTTGAAAATTATACTAGAGCTACTCTTTTAAAATCTGTAATGGAACATCCTTTATGTTCAGAATGAATATAATTTTGAACACTAGATTTATTATCCTTGATATATGATTGGTTTATGAGTGTATTTTCCTTAAAGAATTTTTTCAATTTACCTTTAGCAATATTTTCAAGCATCGCTTCAGGCTTGCCCTCTGCTCTTAGTTGGTCTTTAGCAATTTCTATTTCTTTTTCAATTATTTCTTTACTTACACCATCTTCATTTAAAGCAATGGGATTCATTGCAGCAACTTGCATTGCTATGTTTTTTGAGACTTCTTTAGAGTTTTCAAATTTATCCGATAATCCAATAAGAGTTGCAATTTTATTTCCTGCATGAATATAAAAACCAACAAATTCAGATTCAATAAACTCAAAAGATCCAATTTCTAATTTTTCACCAATTACACCAGTTTGTTCAATCAATTTTTCTTCAATTGTTATTGAATCATGAATTGATGACAATAATTCCTCAATTGAAGAACAATTTATAGCAATTCTACATATTGATTTTGCTAAATCAACAAATAATTCATTTTTTGCAACAAAGTCTGTTTCACAATTTAAAGAAATGATAACACCTTTATTTTCAGTTTCATTAACCATAGCTATGACAGCACCTTCACTGGAATCTCTATCAGCTCTTTTTGCAGCAACTTTTTGCCCTTTTTTTCTTAGAATTTCAATTGCAGTTTCAAAATTTCCTTCAGCTTCAACTAATGCATTTTTACAGTCCATTATTCCTGCTCCGGTATCCTTTCTTAACTTATTTACTTCAGATGCGGTTATTTTACTCATATATTAATCTTTATTTACTTATTTAGATTTCGGCTCATCACCTTTTTCTTTCTTAGCTTCATTTTCAGCTTTTTCTTGTTCTCTGGCGGAAAGCCCTTTTTTTATAGCTTCAGAAACATGTTTTAAGATTATTTCAACAGATTTAGCTGCATCATCATTTGCAGGGATACCAAAATTTACTTTAGTGGGATCAGTATTTGTGTCAACAAGTGCAAAAATGGGAATATTTAATTTATTAGCTTCTCTAATTGAAATATGTTCTCTCCTAATATCAACAACAAATAATGCTCCTGGAAGTCTAGTCATTGAAGTAATTGAACCCAAATTCTTTTCTAGTTTAGCTCTTGTCCTGTCTACTCTTAGTTTTTCCTTCTTTGAAAGAGTTTCAAAAGTTCCATCCTCCTTAGTTCTATCAATTGCAGACATCTTTTTAACAGCTTTTCTAATTGTAACAAAATTTGTCAACATTCCGCCAGGCCATCTTTCTGTAATGTAAGGCATATTAACATCTGAAGCAGTTTTCGAAACTATATCTTTTGCTTGCTTTTTTGTAGCAACAAATAATATTTTTCTTCCAGAGGCAGAAATTTTTTCTAACGCATTACAAGCTTCTTCCAGCTTGTGAACAGTCTTGTAAAGATTTATAATGTGAATACCATTTTTTTCTGAATATATGTATGGTGACATATTCGGATTCCATTTTCTTGTAAGGTGACCAAAATGTACTCCAGCTTTTACTAACTCTTTAATTTCAATTTTACCCATTTTTATTTAGTTTACGTTCTTAAATTTTTAGCAACAAACAACAATTGTTTGTTTAGATGCTAAACTAAATTTTATAATATAGTCTAGTTGTTTGGAGACAAGATTATCTCTTAGAAAATTGAAACTTTTTTCTAGCTTTCTTTTGTCCAAACTTTTTTCTTTCAACCATTCTTGGATCTCTTGTCAATAGACCTTCTTTCTTCAATGCCGTCTTGTTTTCATCAGACATTTCAGAAAGGGCTCTAGATATGGCTAATCTTATTGCTTCAACTTGCCCCGTGATTCCTCCTCCGTGAACTTTAACAGACATATCAAATTTACCCATGTTGTCAGTCAATTTGAAAGGCTGAAGAATTTTATATTGAAGAGAAGTTGTTGGGAAATAATCCTTAAAATCCTTTCCATTTATAATCAGATTGTCTTTACCCTTTGAGAGATATATTCTTGCAACTGATGTTTTTCTTCTACCTATTTTATGTATTGTTTCCACTATTAAAATTCGTTAATATTAATTAATTCAGGGTTTTGGGAGTCTTGTGTGTGCTTATCGTCATTATAGACTCTTAAGTTTTTGAAAATCACAGCTCCTAACTTATTTTTTGGTAGCATGCCTTTAACAGCTTTTTCAATTAAAATTGATGGATTTTTATCAAAAACTTGCTTTGCAGTTTTAACTTTTTGCCCCCCTGGGTAGCCTGAGTGACTGATGTAAGTCTTGTTTTCCCATTTGTTACCTGTTAAATTGATTTTATCTGCATTTATAACAACAATATTATCTCCACAATCAACGTGAGGTGTAAATGATGGTTTGTGTTTACCCCTAAGAATTTTAGCAATATTTGAACACATTCTACCAAGATTTTGGTCTTTAGCATCAACTAGAAACCATTTCTTTTGAACATCTTCTTTTCGTAACGATAATGTTTTAAAACTATTTGAATCCAAAACTATTAATTAATTGGGGAGCAAAACTACAATAAATAATCAAAAATGCAAATGATTCGTATATTAAATAAGATACGCTAATGAGCATCTAGCCAATTATCTCCAACTCCAATATCGACAGTCAATGGAACATTTAGCTTATAAGCATTTTCCATATTTTTAATAATTATCTTTTTAGCAATTTCTATTTCATTTATTGGAGTGTCAAATACTAGCTCATCATGAACTTGTAAAATCAACTTTGATTTTAAAGAATTTTTATTGAACTCATCAATAATCTTTATCATCGATAGTTTAATTATATCAGCTGCACTCCCTTGAACAGGTGTATTAATTGCATTTCTTTCTGCAGAGGAACGAATCATGCCATTTTTTGAATTTATATCCTTTAAAAACCTTTTTCTACCAAGGATAGTTTGAACAAATCCATTTTTTCTAGCAAAATCTATTTGATTACTCATGAATTCTTTTAGAGAAGGATATGAATTATAATAATTTTCAATTATTTGTTTTGATTCAGACCTTGTCAAATTTGTTTGGTTGCTCAATCCAAATGCAGAAACACCATATATAATTCCAAAGTTTACAACTTTTGCATGACTTCTTTGTTCTCTTGAAACTTCATTTGTTGGTATACCAAAAACTTTTGCAGCTGTCGAAGTATGAATATCTTCATTTCTATTAAAGGCTTCTATCATATTTTTATCTCCACTCATCGACGCTATTACTCTTAATTCAATTTGGGAGTAATCTGCTGAAATTATTACATGCATTTTATCTCTTGGTGTAAAAGCTTTTCTAATAAGTTTTCCATTGGTTGTTCTTATTGGAATATTCTGAAGATTTGGGTTATTACTGCTTAGTCTTCCAGTAGTGGTATTTGTTTGATTAAATACAGAATGAATCCTATTAGTTTTAGGATTAATTTGATTTGGAAGAGCATTAATGTAAGTGGTCATTAGCTTTTGTAGGGACCTCCATTCTAAAATTTCCTTTACTATGTTATGTTTTTTTGAAAGTTTTGATAGATTTTCTTCAGAGGTTGAATATTGGCCAGTCTTAGTTTTTTTCGGGTTAGATTCAATTTTTAAATCATCAAACAAGACTAAACCTAGCTGTTTAGGAGAAGCTAAATTAAAATTTTTACCACAATAGTTAAAAATCTTATTTTCTAAATTATTTAAATTATAATTAAAATCTGCTCCAATTTTTTCAATCAATTTTTTATCTAATTTAACTCCTTCATATTCCATTTCCATTAATATTTTTGACAACGGCATTTCAAGGCTATTAAATAGATTAATTAATTTTTCAGATTTAAGTTTTGAAGAAAATAAATTATAAAGTTTATTTAAGCTAATGACCCTCTCAAAAATTTTTTCATTTTGATATTTAGTATCTAAATTTATTTTTAATATTGAATCAATATCGTCTCTGCTGTTGGAATCTAAAATGTAATTTGCTATTTTAATATCAAAATAATTATTATCAAAATTAATATCAGTTAATTTTAGAAGTTTTGTAAACTTCTTATAGTCAAAAATAATTTTTAGACTATTTATACTAAAAATGTCTTTAAATCTTTTTAAAACAGCAGATAATTCCTGAACTTCAAACTCAAAATAATAGCATATATTTTCTGAAAAGCAAAATGAAATAAAAGAATATTCTGTTTCAAACTGGTAATCAATGGCCATGATTTTATTTAATAAGATTTTATTCAATAAGATTTTAAGGCCTTTTTCAGATTCTATTTTTTGACTAATTAGTTTTTTTTTCTCCTTAGATTTTGAATCTATTTTTTCATTTATTTTTTCAGTATTTTCAGATGATTCTTTAAAAATTTTAAAATAATTTGTTTTCAATCTTTTGAACTCAAGATTGTCAAAAATTTCTAATATTTTTTTAGTATTGGAATCAATTATTTTTAATTCTTTAATTGAATAATCTATTGGAACATCAATTATAATTGTAGCTAACTTTTTAGACAGTATACCTATTTCTTTATTATTACTAATTTTATCTTTCAGCTTGCCCTTAACTAGATCTAAATTTTCATAAAGATTTTCCAACGATCCATATTCCTTTAAAAATTTTTTTGCAGTTTTTTCACCAACACCGGGAAGACCAGGAATATTATCTACAGAATCTCCCATCATTCCCAAAAAGTCAATTACCTGAGAGGGATGTTCAACTTCAAACTTATTTTTAACTTCTTCAACTCCTAGTATTTCAATGCTATTTCCAAATCTAGCAGGTTTATATAGAAAAATATTTTCTGAAACAAGTTGTGCAAAATCTTTATCAGGCGTTACCATGTATGTAATTAGCCCTTCTTTCTCTGCTTGCTTTGCGACTGTGCCGATTATATCATCAGCTTCATATCCGCTTAAATCTAGAGTCTTAATACCTAATGCTTCTAAAATCTCATATATAATTGGTACTGATTCTTGGATAGGTTCTGGGGTTGAGTCTCTATTTGCTTTATAATCTTCATAAATTTCAATTCTATCTGACGATCCTCCTTTGTCAAAAACTACTGAAAAATAATCAGGCTTTTCTCTTTTTAAAATATCAAAAATTGAATTAAAAAATCCCATGATTGCACTTGTATCAAACCCTTTTGAATTGATTATTGGATTTTTAATAAATGCATAATATGCTCTGTAAATTAGAGCATATGCATCAACAAGAAATAATTTTTTTTTATCCATTCAAATAAAAACTAAAGTACAAACTAATAGTGTATTAATGCTGTTTTAAAATGAAATAAAGTCTGATTTGAAATAACTTTAAACAGTAGTTTATAAAAAATGTTATTTTTACTGTAAACAAATACTAATATGTCAAAATTTGGTGAGTTAATTGATTCTGACAACCCTATTCTATTAGACTTTTATAATGATTGGGATAAGACATCAAAATCAATGCACCCTGTTTTAAAAGATGTTGCTGCTGCTATTGGAAACAAAGGAAAGGTCATAAAGATTAATGTTGATAAAAATAATGAACTTACTCAGGCATTAAGAATTAAAGGATTGCCTACATTGATGATATACAAGTCTGGTGAAATGGTGTGGAGACAAATTGGAGAGCAAGATGCAAATACTTTAATTAACCTAATAAATGAGTTTATTTAGACATAAACTCAATCTTTTTATCATTTATTTTTTCAGATTCAGATTCTATAAATTTTTCGGATTCGTAGTCTTGAATTATTTGTAATAGATTTTTAGCAGAGCTTAATTCTTCGTCAAATAAATCGTCTAAGTATTCTGAATTAGATTCTTCCTTAGCTGATATTATTGTATTTATTCTAGAATTTATTTCACTGAGAATATTGTTATATAATTTTTTAGCCAATTTATTTTTTTGAGAAAGATATAATGGTTCAATAAAATTTATAAGAAAAATGTAATAATCATATTCTCCATAAATATTTTTAAAAACCTCAGTATATTCAATGAAATTCTCAATTGAATTGGAAACAAAACTGTAATTCCCAAGTAAAATTTCATTTTCAATAAGTCCACGATATCTTTCGGTGTAGGTAAATATGTTTTCAGCAAATTCTTTAATTGGAAACTTTTCAGGCTGCTGATTTAAAGAGATTGAATAATATTTAATTTGATCGAGATATTTTCTCTCAATATTTCTAAATAGATCTTGTGCTTTCTTTTTTTCGCCTATTTTATAGTAGCTTGATATGTAAGGTTCACTAATGCTATAATATTCAAAATATTCAAAAGGCATTTTTTCAAAAGATAAGTCCATTATATCTTTTGCTTTTTTATTTTCACCAATACTAATAAAACTTTCAGCTAGCCTATGTAGGTTGCTTCTAAAGCTAATGCTATTTTTTCTTGTTTCAGGATCATGATATATTTCAGAACTCTCCGAATTTCCCCACTCCCATTTCTTTACAATATTATACATTCTATTAGGATCTATTCTTCCCATTTGATATGGATTCTCTTTATTAATTGGTGTTTTAATAGGAACAAGTTTATAAACTAAACCGTCTAATTGTAAGAAGTTTTTCATCCACATATATTCAGAGTCTTTATAGCTACCACCTGTAAAATAAATAGGTCTTTTCCAATCATTTTTTGATAAAATATCTAACATTAGAATTTGATTTTTATAAAGGCCGCTTTTTGGAATATCAATATCAATATAATCTACAATTTGATCAATTTCAGACTTATTTATTACACCACTATTTAAAACATTTTCCTTGTTTACATAAAACCTTAATTTATTTGTAGGATAATAAATCATATTTTGAGTAGACATTGGTATATTTTCTAAATCATCTTTTTCATAACCATACTGCTCTAGTAAAAACTTGTATTTGGTTCTTTTATTATCACTTGAAATCCAATTCATAAAGTCTTTTAAGTCCCATCTTACAGAATCAATTATATTTTCATATTTAATATAATCTCTCGTTCCAAAAACATATTGTTCATGTTTTAAATTTGATAAAATAGGATCACTTTTATATGCTTTCCTTTTCATTTGATCCATATACCAATCTGTTGCTATAAGACTTGTATTTATAGTCCTGACATCTGTTCTGTGATTTTCAATTTCCTGAGCATACCATAATGCAAAGGTGTCATTATCACCAATAGTGAAAATAATTGCTTGTTTGTCTTCATCAATAGAATCTAAATATGCTTTCGCTAAAGTTTGCGCAGTATACCTTTGAGATCTATCATGATCATCCCAATTATTAAAAGATAATAGTAAGGGGCATGAAATTACTAGAACAAAAGTTATGATAAAAGCACTTTGTTTTTTTAAATATTTTGACAGATATTCACTAATTGCTATAAAGCTAAAGCCTATGAAAATAGAGAATGCGTAGAAAGAGCCGACTAAAGCATAATCTCTTTCTCTTGGCTCAAAAATTCGTTCATTTAAATAAAACTTCAGAGCTATTCCAGTAAAAAGAAATAATAATAGAATTGGCCATAGTAATTTAAAGTTTTTATTAAATATAAAAACCAAACCAATTATACCTAGAATTAATGGGATTAGGTAATAGTTGTTTCTAGCTTTATTATTTAATACATCAGGAGGTAAGTTTTTTTGAGGCCCTAATCTATATTCATCAATAATATTTATTCCACTTAACCAATTTCCATTTTCAACATCATATTTCCATTGTTTGTCATTTTGTCTTCCACTGAAATTCCACATAAAATACCTAAAGTACATTTTACTAAGTTGAAAATTTACGAAGTAATTTATATTCGACAGGAGCGAAGGTTTTTCAATGTCAAGATAAGACCCAAAATTTGAAAAGAATTCATTATAATCATCTTCTTCAACTTCATTTTGATCAATTCTGCTTTTAAAACTAGATACTAAGTCAGTAATTTGCTCTTCACTTTTATATTCATTTTTAACCTCAAAATCAAGAGCTCCAAAATACTTCATATAATTTACTGCATTATCTGAACTCCACATTCGTGGAAAAAATCCTTCGTGATTTTTATTTGAATTTATTTTCCCATTCTTCCAATCATTTACAACAATATATTTATTTATTTCATAATCTCTCTCATACTTTGGCCTCTCATCTTTATAAGGATTCTGTGAATCTTGGCCAGCATATATATCTGAGAACATTGGGCCATAAAAAAGATAAGTATCTGGGTATTGTTCAAGGTTATAGTAGGCTAGCAATGATCTAGCATCACTAGGTGAATTTTCATTTATTACAGTATTAGCATTTGATCTAATTGGTATCATTAACCAAGATGAAAATCCAATAAATATGAACGTAAGACAAAGTAAAGAAGTGTTTAACCAATAGAGTTTTTTTTGAGCTGAAACTGACAAGCCATAATATATTAAGCCAACAAGAAAAATAGCAGTAAAGATTGTTCCTGAATTAAAAGGCAGACCTAAATCATTAACAAAGAAAACCTCCAAATTCCCAAATAAAGACAAAGTTGAGGGAAGAAGTAATTTAAAAATAAATAGAAGAATTGAAACCGAAATTATATTAGCAATGATAAAATTTTTTAAGTCAAATTTTTTCTTTCTTTTAAAATAATATATTAATCCAATTGATGGTATTGCAAGTAGACCCATAAAATGAACACCAAACGAAAGACCAACAACGAGTGAAATTAAAATCAGCCACTTATCAGACCTTTATTTTTCAAAATCATCAGCCCATTTTAATCCCATCCAAAAAAGTAAAGAAAGGATTAGAGTTGCCATGGCATAAACTTCTGCTTCGACTGCATTAAACCAAAAACTATCAGTGAATGTAAATGAAATTGAGCCTAAAAAAGACGCGCCGAATATTTTAATAGCTTGGTTTAAGTTTATTTTATTATTAAGGCTAAAGAGTTCTTTACCAATTAGACTAATTGACCAAAATAAAAACATAATTGTAAAAGCACTAGAAACTACTGACATCATGTTAATAGCATATGCAATTTGATCTAATTCCATTGCAAAAATTGAGAAAATAGCTCCAAGCATTTGAAATAAAGGCGCCCCTGGTGGATGACCTATTTGAAGCTTTGCGGACGTTGAAATATATTCAGCACAGTCCCAGTAACTAGCTGTTGGTTCAACTGTCAAAGCAAAAACAGTAAAAGATATTAATCCGGCAATAATTCCAAGGATTTTATTGAATTTATAAAAGTCTATTATTTTCATTGATAAACAACGAAAATAAACAATACTATCTAAATAATGAATTACTTGATTTAATTTGTCCAGCCTATAACTTTATTTTAAATTTGACACCCAATTGGCCTATAGTGTAATTGGTAACACGTCTGGTTTTGGTCCAGAAGAGTCTAGGTTCGAGCCCTAGTAGGCCAACATTAAAGTGTGATATATTTTGTTATATTTGCACATTGGTTGAAAAAATGAGGGGACTTTGTCCCCTTATTTATTATGTATACTTAAAATTTAAATAATGGATAATTTATCACTAATTGAATCTTTTTCTGAGTTTAAAGACGAGAAATATATTGACAGAGTGACATTAATGTCAATTCTAGAAGAAGTTTTCAGAAACACATTAAAAAGAAAGTTTGGAGACGATGACAATTTTGATGTTATCATAAATCCTGACAAAGGGGATTTGGAGATTTGGAGAAATAGAGTCGTGGTTAAAGATGATGAGGTTGAGGATGAAAATAGTCAAATATCTCTTTCAGATGCTCAAAAAATTGAACCTGATTTTGAGGTTGGTGAAGATGTTTCGCAAGAAGTTAAACTTGTTGACTTAGGCAGAAGAGTTGTTCTTTCTCTAAGACAAAACTTAGTAGCTAGAATTCATGAACATGATAATGGAATTATTTACAAACAGTTTGTAGATCTTGTTGGAGAAATATATACCGCAGAAGTTCATCATGTTCGTCATAATGTTGTGATTCTTTTAGATGATGATGGAAATGAAATTATTATGCCTAAAGACAGGCAGATCCCATCAGATTTCTATAGAAAAGGTGATTCTATTCGTGGAGTAATTGAATCTGTTGAACTTAAGGGTACAAAACCAGCCATTATTATGTCTAGGACATCTCCGAAATTTTTGGAAAAATTATTTGAACAAGATATACCTGAGGTATTTGATGGATTAATAACAATTAAAAAGGTAGTTAGGGTGCCAGGAGAAAAAGCTAAAGTAGCTGTTGATTCCTATGATGATAGAATTGATCCAGTAGGTGCTTGTGTTGGGATGAAAGGTTCAAGAATTCATGGAATTGTTCGCGAATTAGGTAATGAGAATATTGATGTTGTCAATTATACAAATAATACGCAGCTTTTTATAAATAGAGCATTGAGTCCTGCCAAAGTTTCATCTTTAAAAATTGATGAGGAGAATAAAAGAGTTCAAGTATATTTAGATGCTGATCAAGTTTCTAAGGCTATTGGAAGAGGTGGGTATAATATCAAATTAGCTGGTAAATTAACAGGATATGAAATTGATGTATTTCGTGAAGGATCAGAAGAAGATGTTGAATTAACAGAATTTTCAGATGAAATTGAAAGTTGGATAATTGAAGAATTTAAAAAAGCTGGTCTTGATACTGCCAAAAGCATTTTAGAACAAGATTTAGAGGATTTATTAAAAAGAACTGATTTAGAAGAAGAGACCATTCTTGATGTTAAAAAAGTTTTAAGTAAAGAGTTTGACGATAACAACTAAATTAAATGTCAGAATTAAGTAAAATTAGATTAAATAAGGTTGTCAGAGAGTTTAATATTTCTTTGGAAAGAGTAGTTGAGTTTTTATCATCTAAAGGTCATCTAGTAGAAGCTAGACCCACAACTAAAATTTCTCGGGAACAGTATGATTTTCTTTTAAAAGAGTTTAGTTTAGATAGGTCAAGTAGGGTTGAATCTCACGATTTAAGTGAAGAGAAGAAAAAGGAAAAAGAAGAATTAAGGCTTAAAGTTGAAAAAGAAAAGGAACTTAAAATACAAAAACAAGTAATTACCTCTAAATCATCTATTCAACGATTCAAAAAAATTGGAGAAATAGATTTAAATAAGCCAAAACCAAAAAAGCTTGATAATATAACTCAGATTGAAAATAATATTTCTAAAGTAGAAATAGAAGAATCAAAAAAATCATTTGATCAAAAACCCTCAAATAAAATTGACACCAAATATGAAAAACTTTCAGGCTTGAAACAAACAGGTCAAACTATAGACCTTGATAGTTTAAAGAAACGTGAAAAGGAAAAGGTTGTAGAGGAACAGAAACCCAAAAGAAAGAGAAGAAGAATTGCTAAAGATGTAGTAAGTAAAGATCAAGTTTATAAAAAACCGGCTTCAAAATTTAGCAGAAATAAAATTACTTCAAAAGAATCTCCCTCTACTGATGAGGTTCAAAAACAGATCAAAGAAACTTTAGATAAACTTCAAACCTCTTCAAAATCAAAAGCTTCTAAATATAGAAAAGAAAAAAGGGACACTCACAAAAAAAGAAGTGAAGAAGATATTGAAAAATCAGAGGCTGGTAAAAAGGTAATTAAAGTAACAGAATTTATTACTGTTGGAGAAATTGCAACAATGATGGAGGTTTCTGGAAATGAAATAATTTCTTCATGTATGTCTCTAGGTATTATGGTTACCATGAACCAAAGGCTTGATGCTGAAATATTAACATTAGTTGCTGATGAGTTTGGATATGAAGTTGAATTTGTAACTGCTGAGATTGAAGAATCTATTCAAGAAGATCTAGATAAACCGGAAGATCTTAAATCTAGATCTCCAATTGTAACTGTAATGGGTCATGTTGATCACGGTAAAACATCATTACTAGATTACATAAGAAATGAAAATGTAATTGCCGGAGAATCTGGTGGTATTACTCAGCATATTGGGGCTTATAATGTTAAGTTAAAAAATGGCAATAAAATAACTTTTTTAGATACACCCGGTCATGAGGCTTTTACAGCAATGAGAGCTAGGGGAACTCAACTAACTGATATTGTTGTAATAGTTATTGCAGCTGATGATGATATAATGCCTCAAACTAAAGAAGCTATAAGTCACGCGCAGGCTGCTGGTGTTCCAATGGTTATTGCAATTAATAAAATTGATAGAGAAGTTTCCAATCCTGATAAAATAAAAGAAAAACTTTCAGGGATGAATTTATTAGTTGAAGATTGGGGTGGAAAAATTCAATCTCATGATATATCTGCTCTCAAAGGTACAGGAGTTGAAGAATTACTTGAAAAAATAATGCTTGAAGCAGAGATTCTTGAGTTAAAAGCTAACCCCGATAAGGCTGCAAGTGGATCAGTAATTGAAGCTAGATTAGATAAAGGTAAAGGTTATATAACAACTCTTCTAGTTCAAAATGGTACTTTATCAGTTGGAGATTATTTTTTAGTTGGACGATATAGTGGTAAAGTAAGGGCATTATTTGATGAAAGAGGAAATCAAATAAATTCTGCTGGACCATCCATGCCTGTTTCTGTTTTAGGTTTAGACGGTGCTCCTCAAGCAGGTGATAAGTTTAATGTCTTTTCTGATGAAAAGGAAGCAAAACAAATTGCTTCAAAAAGAACCCAATTAGTTAGAGAACAAAGTGTCAGAACTCAAAAACATCTTACTCTTGATGAGATTGGAAGAAGAATAGCGTTAGGGGAATTTAAAGAATTAAATATAATTTTAAAAGGAGATGTAGATGGTTCTGTAGAAGCATTATCGGACTCTTTTGAGAAATTATCTACTGATGAAATCCATGTGAATATTGTTCATAAAGCAGTTGGAGCGATTACCGAATCAGATGTATTACTTGCCTCAGCTTCAGATGCAATTATAATTGGTTTCAATGTTAGACCATCTGGTAATGCAAGGACTATAGCTGACAATGAAGACGTAGATATTAGAAATTATTCTATTATTTATGCTGCTATAAATGATTTAAAAGATGCAATGGAAGGAATGCTTTCGCCAGACTTAAAAGAGGAAGTATCTGGTGAAGCAGAGATAAGAGAAACATTTAAAATCTCTAAAGTTGGAACAATAGCTGGATGTATGATGACAACTGGAAAAGCACATAGAAAATCTAAGGTAAGAGTCATTAGAGAAGGTATAGTAGTTTTGACTACAACCCTAGCTTCTCTAAAAAGGTTTCAGGATGATGTAAAAGAAGTTTCAAAAGGCTATGATTGTGGAATTCAATTAAAAAACTATAATGACATTAAGGTTGGAGATATTTTAGAGTTTTTTAATGAACTTGAAGTGAAAAAGAAAATTAAATCTTAGTATTTGGTTTTAATATAAATGCAGATCTAAATACACCCAATACATTTCTAAGTTTTTTTTGTGCTTCTACCTTGGACTTAAATTTTCCAATTTGAACTTTATAATTAGGTGTTTCAAAAAATAAAAATATACTATCATTTAAATATTTCTGTTCAACCATGTTTAATATTGAGTCTGCTTTCTTAAGGGAACCACTGTATACCTGTATAGAAAAATAGTTAGATTTATAAATCTCAGTATTTGATTTTTTCGATAATTCTAGCAGTTTTTTGAATTTAATATTTTCATTAATTTTGGACTCATAATTTTGACTATATATTAAACACGAAAGCGTTAAAAAAAAGATTGAAAAAATTACTTTATTCATTAAAATTAAATATACATTATTTGGTACATTACAACATTATTTATATTAAGTTTAAATAAGGTGAAATTGACCTTATTTTTTTTTCTAATATAGTAATTGTTTATTATCTTTATAGTCTTTAAAAAAACAAACAATTTTTTTGATTGTTGGAAACTAGAAAAAACAACCTTTTAAAGACCATAACTAACTTTCTTTTTTTTAAAAATGTTAAGAGCTATTTCCTGCTCTTTTTTTGTTCTCTTTTTTTTTCGCTTTCATCTCATTCTCAGGAAGTTGACATAGCAAAGGGTAAATCACTTTTTAATGCTAACTGTGCTGCTTGTCATAAATTAAATAAAAAATTAATTGGTCCTGCATTAGCTGGAGTGAGTGATAAATATGAAAAAGAATGGCTTTATCCTTGGATAAAAAATAGTGCCTCGATGATTAAATCTGGTGACGAAAGAGCTGTTGCTATTTGGGAAGAGTATAACAAATCAGCCATGAATGCTTTCCCGCAGCTTTCCAACATAGATATAGATAATATTTTAGCCTATACTGACTACAAACCTGAGCCGGTAGTTTCTGCAGCCGTTGCTGACTCAGGGTTTACTCAAGTACAGTCTTCAAATTCTTTTACAACAGATCTAATGTTAGCGGTTCTTGTTATCATCCTCTTAGTTTTAATTACTATGCTATACTTAGTAAACAAAACTCTTAGAGAACTCGCATTTAGGAATGGTGTTGTCTCTGAAAAAAAGAAAAAAAAGCCTGGTAAACCAATATGGATTTTATTTATCCAAAATCAATTTTTAGTTTTTTGCTCAGTCGTTTTCTTTTTATTATCAAGTGCATACTTTGCCTACGGTTGGTTAATGCAAGTCGGTATTGACCAAGGATACATGCCAATTCAGCCAATTCACTATTCTCATAAAATTCACTCTGGAGCAAACCAAATTGATTGTCAGTATTGTCACTCCTCTGCACGAGTTTCAAAACATTCAGGAATTCCATCTTTAAATGTATGTATGAATTGTCATGAAAATATTGCAGAGTATAATGGAGAAGAAGATCTAGAAAAAGGCTACACAAAAGATTTTTATACAAACGAAATTAAAAAACTATATAAGTCTGTTGGTTGGGATGAGGAAAATCGAGTTTACACTGGAGATACCGAACCTGTTAAATGGGTTAGAATTCATAACCTACCAGATTTTGTTTATTTCAATCATGCACAACATGTTAATGTTGCTGGAGTTGAATGTCAAACTTGTCATGGACCTGTTGAGGAAATGGAAATTGCATATCAGCACTCATCTTTGACAATGGGTTGGTGTATTAATTGCCACAGAGAG
>MDTC01067984.1_pt1 | contig 17438 bp, 12 predicted proteins | sample 811181 | NCBI WGS metagenome assembly MDTC01 (sample SAMN05326644, study PRJNA326480) | marine metagenome | isolation source: seawater | place: Pacific Ocean: North | collected 2011 | reverse complement strand
GCCCGACTGAGGGGGTCCTGTTCCCTCTTTTGCATCGCTCCCCTTGCCGACAGGAGCGGAGCGAAGGTCGCACAGGGGGAGCTGGACGAGCATTTGCTCGGACTGAGGGGGTTCTTACACCGATCCCCTTGTTGACCAAAGTAAAGCGCAGGTCCATAGGGGGAGCTGGCGGGCAAAGCCCAACTGAGGGGGGCCTGCTCCCTTCCCTCTTTTGCATCACTCCCCTTGCCAATGAAATGAAGTCGAAGAAGGTGTCAGCAAAAACGATGACATAGGGGGTATGTATCCCCCCTTATCCCAAGCCATTCGGCTGTGTCTTTACATTTTTTTTGCATTCTTCACATACAAATCTCCCCATTCGTGACTAGATTGCCTCCAGACAACTTTTGGTTGTTGGATGTTTGCAAACGTGTGTTCATCGTGCAATTCGGTGTTTTGCAAAACAGCTCACCTGCCAACCTCGTTTGCAAGCACCCAACAACCATCAAAAAAACACGTTGGGCTACGTACAACACACCCAACATCAATCATCTCACATCGCGCAATTGCTTGTGCTCTCAAAGTGTGAACAAGCAATTGCGCGATGTGTACAGGAGCTCTCTATGTCCATGTTGAAACGAATCGCAGGAAAAGCCACCGCAAAGATCGCAAAGCAAGCCAATGTGACACACGTCGAAAGACTCTCCAAACACATTCTACGTGTTCGCATCGAAGGTGAACAATTTGACCAACTCGCGTGGTCTCCGGGAGATAAAATCAAGCTACACGTGGGAGATGGGAACATGCGCAGCTACACCCCCGCACAATTCAATCCCACAGAAAAATGGATGGACCTGATCTTTCACCTCCACGGCAATGGACCAGCCTCTGAGTGGGCTTCTTCTCTGAAAGGTGGCGAGGAGACGTACTTTATGGGACCTGCCAAGAGCATGGCATCCATCACCACACACCGCCCCTGGACCATGTTTTTCGGTGATGAGACGACAATAGGGCTGGCACAAGCGCTCAAAGACGCCCTCCCCACAGACGTCGAGATGCACATCGCAATCGAACTCGAAGCTGAAGATCAAGACGCCCTCAAGCAACTTCCCATCTCGATACAACCGATTATTCGAGAAGGTATCCACGGCACAACGCTGCTTCAACACGCAAAACAACTCACGATCCCAGAAGGAGATGGCGCGATCTGGCTCTCAGGCGAAGCCAACACTGTCCTCTCATTGCGGACATTCTTCCTCTCACAGGGACTTGAACGCAGCCAATTGCTGATCAAACCCTACTGGAGTATCAAAGGAAAAGCCGACAGAAAACAACTCGAACGCACACAACTCAAAAACTAACAGCTCCGTGTGGATCAAGAGAGCGGAAAACTCGTAATTTGTGGGGGTTGGTAAGGATGGTTGGGGACCTCTTGCCCTTCAGAAGTGTGATGTCCTACAGAGTATGCCTCCAAAGACTCGTGCAAAACACAATATCTCGTGACAAAGAGCGCCAACAAACGATGCCATATCAAGCGCAGATCACAGTGTTTGGGGTTGTCATGGCGGATGGGGATCTTCCAACGCAAGACGACCTCTTCTTTCCGAAAGGACTCCTGATGAAACGGTTGGTCTTCTGTCATGGGCTCATTTGGTGTGTAAAAGTAAACGAGATCGTTTGATTCATCGTAGACAGCGACCTCATACGGTTTGAGTGCATGACACACCCAATCAAGCTCTCCGATCAGCTCCTCTTTCGAATCGACCCCTTTGAGTGCCTTTGGCAGATACGCAAGGAGGGAGAACATAAATTTGTTGTCCACACGATCATGAAGCGCCGCGCGCACCCAATCGATACGCAGATAGCCAAGTATGAACACAAAGACAAAGAGCCCAACGCCAGCCACAGAGAGAAGCGGCCAAGTCAAAAGCGGAGCATACAAACGACAGTATTGGATCCCGATCGAGATGCACATCGTAAAGAACGAAAAGACACCCACGACGAGCAACACACGTCTGGGATACTTGAACCGATTCATCAACCGATGATGGATGTGCCCGAGGTCAGAGGACATGATAGGTTTTCCACGTAGAGCTCGCCTGATCACAGACAAAAACACATCCAGCAGCGAAAACCCAAGTAACAAACAAGGTGCCAACAAGACAAGAGCTGTTCCCCGCTTTTGTGTGTTGCTCTCCACGACGATCACCGCGAGTAGAAAACCGAGTAACATGCTGCCTGTATCTCCCAAAAAGATCCTCGCAGGTGGAAAATTATGGAACAAAAACCCAACAAGACTCCCAGCCAGTATAAATGAAAAGAGCGCAATAAATGGATGCCCCAACCACCACGCGATGAGACCATTACCGATCGCCGCAAAGAGAGAGACTGTCGAAGCCAATCCATCCATACCATCGATCAAGTTGATGGCGTTCACGATACTCACCACCCACATCACAAACACAACAGGCCCAAACCAGCCAAGCGCAAAACTCTTCATAAAAGGAAGATCAACCGCGTGGATCGTATATCCACACCCCACACAGAGTAGCGCTGAGACGATCTGCCCTGCGAGCTTAGTACGCGCCCTCATCGGCTTGAGATCGTCAACAAGGCCAACAACGAGGATACACGTCGCTCCCAAAAAAAGACCCACGAGCTTCCACCCAGAACGCCAAACAGATGACATCACAGATGTATCTCCCCACACGACGATGAAGAGAGAGGTCAACAGAAACGCCATATAAATCGCCAAACCACCGAGTAAAGGCGTAGGTTCCCGGTGGATCGACCTCCCCCCAGCGTAGGCGATCGCCCCAACAGAGAAGGCGAGCTTCTTTGTCGCAAACGTAAAGATGTAGGTGAGCACTAACCCCAAGATACAGGCGAAGACATAGGTCATTGTCTTATCCAACTCTTTTCGCCTCACAAAGGCTGGCACAAGATGCACCAATCCATCGCAAGATCTATAAAATGTTCGTTTAGATCCAGTATATGATTTTTCTCAACGACCTAAAAAGATGCACCTATAGAGACATGTCACCAAGACGCAAGATATGCCTATCCTTACCCGGTACATCTTTTTCTCTCATCTCCCCACAAACCTATGTAAGTCTATCTGCTACCATGTAGTACAGAGAACCCCCCCAAAAAGTACACTTGATACACAAAAAAATTCAACACAAACCCAAAACACAATACATTACGAACATTTAAACATGCATTTAATTTTATTTAAGATGAACCTGTGCACTTTTTCGACATCCCAAGTAATACCTATCGAAGAGTATACAACAGCACGACACATATGGGTGCCTTTTGCAGGTTGCTACTTATTCTTACAACAATCCAAGCCAAACATATGGCCGAACACATATTGGAGACTTTTGATGAAACAGGTCCTTCAACACTTGCGCCATGGTCAGCTCGAAGTCGCTGATGTCCCTACCCCACGCCTCAAAAAAGGATGTGTCTTAATCAAGACTCGTGTCTCCCTTATATCAGCAGGGACAGAGCGTATGCTCGTCAACTTTGGCAACGCCAACCTGCTCGAAAAAGCCCGCTCACAACCAGAAAAAGTCAAGCAGGTCCTCGCCAAACTACAAACAGATGGCGTTCTTCGCACAGCAGAAGCCGTCCTTAGAAAGCTCGATCAACCCCTTCCATTAGGTTACTCCAACGCAGGTGTCGTCGTGCAGGTTGGTGAAGGGGTCACGGATATAGAGGTAGGAGATCGCGTCGCGAGCAACGGACACCATGCAGAGTTCGTCTGTGTTCCACGTCACCTCATCGCAAAAATCCCCGAACACGTGAGCGATGAACAAGCTGCCTTTACGACACTCGGAAGCATCGCCTTACAAGGTCTACGGCTCGCGCAGCCTACATTTGGAGAGACCTTCATGGTCTTTGGTGTTGGGCTGCTGGGGCTGTTGACAGTCCAACTGCTCCGAGCCAATGGATGTGAAGTCATCGCGGTGGATCTGCACAAAGATCGTCTCAAGCTCGCAGCGACCTTCGGCGCACATACCGTCAACATCGGCGAAGAAGAAGATCCGGTGACGACCGCACACTTACTCACACAAGCGCACGGTGTCGACGGCGTTATGATCACAGCCTCCGCAGAGACCGACGAAATCGTACACCAGGCAGCGTCCGCTTGTCGAAAGAGAGGTCGCATTATCCTCGTTGGGGCTGTAGGACTCTCCCTCCAACGAAGTGACTTCTACGAAAAGGAGCTCACCTTCCAGGTATCTTGCTCATACGGTCCAGGTCGTTACGATGACGCCTACGAACTACAAGGACAGGACTACCCACTCGGACACGTTCGCTGGACAGAGCAAAGAAACTTTGAGGCGATCCTCGCCTCGATGGCAAAAGGACAGCTCAAACTCAACCCTCTGATCACACACCGTTACGATATCCACAAAGCCGAAGACGCTTACAAACAGCTACGTCATGCATCCGATGCGCTCGGTATGCTGCTTACCTACCCTCAAGAGACGACAGCAGAGACACCAGAGCTCCTCTACCCAGCACACGCACAAGCAGCAGGCCGAGAAACCACTCGTATCAGCCTCGTCGGTGCCGGACAATTTGCGCTCGGCGTGTTGCTCCCAGAGTTACAAAAAACGACCGCCCAACTCGACGCCGTCGTCGACAGCAAGTCACACACAGCACAACACGCCGCGCGCAAATTCAAGGCTTGCAGGGCGATGACAGATCCAGACGCGCTCTTACACGATCCATATGTCGACGCGATCCTCTACGCGACCGGTCATCACGCACACGCAAAACAGGTCTGTGGCGCTCTGTCAGCAGGCAAGCACGTCTTTGTCGAGAAACCACTCGCGCTCAACGAACAAGAACTTCAAGAGGTCGTCCAACACGCGCTCGCAGCACCACAGCAGATCGTGATGGTTGGATTTAACCGCCGATTCAGCCCACACACACAACGCATCAAACAAGCCCTTCGACATCGGAAAGGTGCGCTCTGTATGCAAATAACCGTCAACGCCGGCCATATCCCTTCGGATCACTGGACACAAGATCCCAACAGAGGAGGAGGCAGAATCATCGGTGAAGCCTGTCACTTCATCGATCTGATGACCTATCTCGCAGACAGCCCAATCACTTGTGTCTCCGCCATGATGATCGGTGACGGTGCGGAGCTGAGAGAAGACAAAATGTCCATCAATCTCCACATGGCTGACGGTTCCATTGGGACGCTCCACTACTTCTCAAACGGCAGTAAACTCTTCCCTAAAGAACAACTCGAACTCTTTTTCGACCAAAAGGTGATCAAGATGGACAACTTTCGCAAAACGAAGGCGTATGGTGTTCCGTCTTTCCGTACTCTTCGGACCCTCAAACAGGAAAAAGGTCACAAAGAAGAACTTCAAGCCTTCGTTCAGGTCCTCCAAAGAGGAGGGACATCGCCCATCCCCCTACCACAGCTCGTCAATGTCACCCGCGCTAGTTTCGCAGCCCTCCAATCCGCAAAAGAACGTCGATTCATCGACATCGCGCAAACGCTCACGATACCAGAGATGACGACGCCAACACATACACAGCGTACAGAAACAGAGCCATACAGCCCCCTTCATCCTTGAGGTTAGATCGACATGATGCTCGAAAGAAGCTCCCTCTACATGCACACACTCTCCCATCTTCGTCCAGCACAAATCGCCGGACAGCTCTGGATGAGAGCCCGTTCACTTTGGCGCCCCTGGCTCAGACAACAGACGAGCAGTGCCGCCCACAGCGAACGATGCCATGTCACGCCCGGCTGGTTCTGTCCTCTCCTCGACACACACCAACACAGCCGCATTCGCCACGGGTACATGACCTTTATCAACAGGACACGTCACGTCCAATGGCCGCCAATATGGCAACAATCAGAAGCACCGATGTTATGGCAATACAACCAACATTACTTCGATTGGTTGTGGTCACTTGAACCTGAGCAAGCCATCCTCGTGACAGAAGATTGGATGGACTTTGCCAAACGACAGCCCGAACATATCGCATGGGATCCTTACCCAACGTCCCTTCGGCTCATGAATTGGTGTGGTGTCTTTCTCTCCATGTACAACGTCCAATCCACTGAAAAGGCCTTCTACGAGAAGCTGTGGTTGAGCATCAAAGAGCAAGCAGACTGGCTGTGTTACCATCTCGAATACCACCTGATGGGAAACCACCTGTTGGAGAATGCCTTCGCGCTGACACTCCTTGGGAGCCTGTTTCGCGGTGAACACGGCGCGCGCTGGTATCGCATCGGGTATACACTCCTCAAGCGCGAGTTATCAGAACAAATCCTCACAGATGGGATGCACTTTGAGCGCTCCCCCATGTACCATCTGCGCGTCGTTTATTTGAGCCTGCTCCTCGCCCAACAAGGCCGCCCAGAAGCCAAGAAGCACATCAAACAACTGCTCCCCAATATGCTCGACGCCATGCACAAGACGGCACACCCAGACGGGGATATTGCCTTACTCAACGATAGCGCGATCGGGATCTACCCAGGCCCCCAACAGCTCACGCAGTACGCACAGGCTCTACACATCCACACCCAACCCACGACCGGTGTGTGGTCTCTTCCTGATGCAGGCTACTTTGGCGCGCACACAAAAGATGGCGACGCGATCATCTGTGATGCCGGCCCTATCGGGCCCGATTACATACCTGGGCACGCCCATGGTGACATCTTCTCCTACGAGTTATCCCTCAAAGGTCAACGTATCATCGTCGACAGCGGCGTATTTGACTACGAAGACACAGAACACCGAAGATACAGTCGCTCAACACGCGCGCACAACACCGTCGAGGTCGAACATTCAGATCAATGTGAGTTTTGGGGGAGCTTTCGAGTCGGACGAAGAGCCCGTATACTAGGGACCACTTGGTCACCAGAGCAGACGCGCTTCTCCTTGCGAGCCTCTCACGATGGGTACATGAGGTTGCAAGGAAAACAGGTGCGACATACGAGACAATTTGTGTGGTCAGGCGAACGTTCCTTTCGAGTCCATGATCAGCTCAGCGCACGTGCGTCGATCACTGCAATATCGCGCATCCACCTCCACCCCTCCGTCTTTGTCCAACTGCTCGACGAACAAACAGCTCTGTTAACGACCCACAAACAGACCCTCCGTATCGAGTTCTTTGGACACGGAACGCTCGACATGACGAGAGACGCACAAGAAACACAATACTTTCCCCAGTTCTCCGTATCACAACCCAACACAGCGCTCAGATTTCGAGCAGAAGGGACGCAGCTCGATATGGGATACAAGATCACGTGGGAGTCATGACGTGAAGATCCTCTTTTTCACACACTATTTTCCGCCCGAAGGAAACGCTCCTGCAACGAGAACCTTCGAGAACTGCCGACGCTGGAGCGCTGCGGGACATGATGTCACAGTGATCACAGGTGTCCCCAACAGTCCCCACGGTGTCATCTACAAAGGATACAACAACCTCCCCTATCAGGTCGAAGAGATCGAGGGCATCAAGGTGATCAGGGTCTGGACCTACGTCGCGCCAAACAAAGGCTTCCTGCGCAGGGTGCTCAACTTCACCTCGTACATGGCCAGCGCACTGATAGGAAGCCTTGGCTGCACAAGACCTGACGTGATGATCGCGACCTCACCACAATTCTTTTGCGGCTGGGCAGGTGTCTTCAGCAAACTCTGGCACGATGTTCCGCTGATCCTCGAAATACGCGATCTATGGCCCGACTCGATCAAAGCTGTCGGCGCGATGAATGACACCGTTCTGTTGAAAGCCCTTTACGTACTCGAAGACTGGATGTACCACCGCGCAGATCATATCGTCACAGTGGGAGCGGGTTACAAAAAAGAACTTCTGAAAAAGGGCGTCCCAGAAGATAAGCTCTCCGTGATCCCAAATGGAGTGGACCTCGACGTCTTTACCCCTCGCCCACCTGCAACACAGCTCAAGCAAAGATGGGGTATCACGCAACCCTTTGTCTGTAGCTACGTTGGGACCATTGGCATGGCCTGTGGGCTTCAGGTCGTGCTTGAGAGTGCGGCGCAATTGCGCGAGCAAGGACGGGATGATATCGCCTTCTTGCTCGTGGGAGACGGTGCACAAAGAGTTGCGCTTCAACAGCAAGCCAAAGAAAAAAAATTAGAGAGCGTGATATTTACGGGTCTGATCGAGAAGAAATATATACCTGACGTTCTCTCCATCAGCGATGTCAGCCTGGTACATCTGAAAAAAACAGACCTCTTCCGAACAGTATTGCCCTCGAAGATCTTCGAAGCTGCGGGTATGCAGAGGCCGATTATTTTAGGCGTAGAAGGTGAAAGTGCCAGGCTCCTGGAAGATGCACAAGCGGGCCTCTGTATCGAACCTGAAAATGCAGAAGAGCTTGTCGATGCGCTCCTGCAATTAGAAGCACAACCAGCGCGTCGAACACAATATGGCATCCAAGGCAGACAATACATGCAAGCGCACTACAACAGAGACACACTCGCTCACACCTATCTGCGCCTGCTGTCTGAGATCACTGGAGAGACGAAAAAGAAACGAACAAACCAACGATCCCAACGAGTGGAGACAGCCCCATGAAGATCATCTGTGTCGTCGGCGCGCGACCTAACTTTGTCAAAATTGCCCCAATCCTGGAAGCCTTTAAGGCGTATGACGATATCGAAGCGATCCTCGTCCACACAGGACAACACTATGACAAGATGATGAGTGACTCCTTCTTTCAGACGCTGGGTATCCGGGCCCCTGACATCTCACTTGGTGTTGGGAGCGCGACACATGCCCAACAAACCGCTGCGATCATGAAGACCTTCGAGCCGATCCTGCTCACACACAATCCTGGCGCTGTCCTCGTCGTCGGTGACGTCAACAGCACCGTCGCTTGCAGCCTCGTCGCTGCCAAGTTGCACATCCCCGTCCTTCACGTCGAAGCAGGACTCCGCTCCCACGATCGCCACATGCCCGAAGAGATCAACCGAATCGTCACAGACGCATTGAGCAATGAACTTTTTTGCACCGAACCATCCGGCGTCACACAGCTCATCGAAGAGGGAAAAGACAAAGAGAACATCCATCTCGTAGGAAATGTCATGATCGACACCCTCGTCAAGCAACAGAAAAAGCTCGAAGGGCTCGAAACTCTCTCACTGTGGGATCTTCAACCTGGAGCCTACGCGCTGCTCACGCTCCATCGCCCTTCCAATGTCGATCATCCCGAGACATTTGGTCGGATCCTCGACGCGCTCCAGGTGATCCAAAACGACATCCCGATCTTGTTCCCCCTCCATCCACGCACCAAGAAGAATCTCGAAAAGAGCGCATTCAAAACACGTATTGAAGAGATGAAGGGGTTGCGCCTGATCGCCCCACAGGACTACCTGCACTTTTTACACTTGATGTCCGAGGCAAAAGTTGTCCTGACGGACTCAGGGGGTATTCAAGAGGAGACGACGTATCTCCAAGTCCCCTGTATCACGCTGCGCGAGAACACAGAGCGACCGATCACCTGTGAAATAGGAAGTAACCAACTCGTGGGCACACAGACACAAGATATCCTCAACGCATACAACCGCGTCGTAGACGGTACACTCCCTCCTCCACAAAGACCTCCCTTGTGGGATGGGAACACCGCGAACAGGATCGCCGAGATCATTCACCAACGATACGCATAAGTGGTCCTCTCGCGAAGTAAGCGCATGAGCATGATGTTGCATTTCTTCCGTAGGGTCGGTCCTTGTGTCCGACCTCAATATTCCATGTCCTTTTCGCGAGAGAACCACTAGGCTGAGTATCGTCGCAAAGTGGAAAAGAAGAGTTCACATAAGAGAGGTTCGTAACCATGTGTGGAGTATGGGGATTTTGGTCTCGTGATAAAAAAAAGCGTTTAGAGATTGAAGAGATTCGAAGATGTACCGATATCATGTACAGTCGTGGTCCTGACGACACTGGTTTTCACCTCGATGATGATGGTCTATCTTTCAGTTTCCGGCGACTATCCATCATCGACGTGGGAGCTGGTCATCAGCCCATGTCCAACCAAACACAAGATATCTGGGTCGTTTTCAACGGCGAAATTTACAACCACAAAGAGCTTCGTACACAACTTGAGGGACACGGGCATGTCTTTCGGACACGCTCAGACACAGAGGTGATCGTCCACGGGTATGCACAATGGGGTGAGCGCGTCCTGCATCACCTCGCTGGGATGTTTGGCCTCGCGATCTGGGATAAAAAGAGACAGACTCTTTTGCTCGCGAGAGATCGCATGGGGATCAAACCTCTCTACTTCTTTCAAGAAGGCAGCTCCGTTGGCTTTGCCTCTGCTCCACGTGCGCTGCTACCGATCCTCAACACTCCCCCGACTCTCGATCAAGAAGCACTCGCGCTCTATCTCCACCTCGGGCATGTCCCTGCCCCGTGGAGTATCTACAAAGGGATTCAAAAGCTGCGCCCTGCAGAGATGGCGCTCATCACCCCTCACACCTTCCAGAAAAAAACGTACTGGGAGCTGCGGTTCCAACAGACTCACCGAACCAATCAACAACACTTGGAGGCTTTTACGGAACTCTTCGAGCAGGTTGTCCAACAACATCTACAAGCAGACGTCCCACTCGGAGCCTTTTTGAGCGGTGGTATCGACTCAACCGCCGTGGTACAAGCCGCCTCCAAACACACCCACTCATTGCGGACCTTCACGGCGGCCTTTGACGATCCCGAAGCAGATGAGACGGCTTACGCCCAGCAGGCTGCCGAACGGTTACAGACCTCCAACCATTTGCTCCACATATCGAAGGCACCGCTCCAACACTTCACAGAAACACTCTCTCAATTTCCCGAACCTTTTGGAGACTCAGCCGCTGTACCAAACGCCTTGATCTCAAAACAGATCAGAAAACATTGCACCGTCGCGCTCTCTGGAGACGGTGGCGATGAAGTGTTTGCAGGATACCATCTGCGCAAACACCAGATCGCTTCGGCTCTTCGACGTCTTCCCTCGTCAGCTCTCAAGAGCGGTGTGTCCATCGCAAAGATCGCCAAATATCTGACACACAAGGTCAATCACCACTCACACATTCACGAGATCTTTGAACACGCACTCCAAGATCTCCCGACTTGCTACGTCGCTGGTCGGGCCCAACTCATGAAACCACAGGTGAAGATGTTCTTCCCAAAAGATACGCGACCACTCGATGCGATCGAGACGTACTATCAAATGATGCGGGATGAATTACAGACCGCGAGGATCTCCGACCCGATCAACGCTTACTTGTATCTCGACCAACGCTTTGGACTCCCAGCACAAATGCTCACCAAAGTCGATGTGACGAGTATGGCCCACAGCCTAGAGGTAAGAGTCCCCTTCCTTGACCATCGTATCGTCGAATTTGCAGCGTCCTTACCCTGCTCACAAAAACAATCGGGGTTGGGAGCCCACAACACGAAGCGGATCTTGCGCACGTACTTGGAGTCAACATTTCCCCGCGCCTTCATCAACAGACCCAAAAAAGGCTTTGGAATGCCTGCCTCCCAACGGCTCAAGCTCCAACTACAAAAAGAACTCTCCGACTCCCCTCTACACAGCGAGACGTTGCACAAGAAGGCCATCAACGCGTTGCTCCCCTATCTCGACACACACACGCTCTGGAACCTTGCGGCGCTCTCTCTCTGGGAACAAAACAGGCTCCTTCCCAGACCAAAGGAGCGCTGCGCATGAAACGCTCGAAAGGTTCAGTCCTGGTCGTCGGAGGCGCTTACCGCACCTTGCAAGGGACCCATTATGTCCAAAAGAGGCATTGGGGGATGTTGCGTCTTTTCATCGATCACTTCGAAGATCCATTGCTTCTTCATGAATCACGCCCGACAGACGAAACACTTCGCCATCCCATCCCAGACACCACACGGATACAAACCATCGCGCCGATGGCCGGTGTGCGGCAAAAACTGCGCACACTTTTTCTTCGAGGACACGGACTAACGAAGGAGATCAAGGCCGCTGTCGAAGACAGTGATGTTGTGTATCTACGGCTCCCCTGGCAGCCGTGTTTGCCCATCTTTGAATACGCGCGTTCAAAAGGGAAGAAGATCATCACCTCCTTCCATGGAGATTGGGCGAGTACATACAGAAACAAACAAAATACAGGTCTCAACACACACCTCAACAATATGTATGCCCGGTATATAGACGCATACCAAAGACGGATTGCAGGCCACAGCGCGATCTGTTTCTTTGTGGGACAAGCGCTGTACGACCTCTATGGCACACCAGGTCGGCCACACGCGATCTTTGCAAACTTCTTACACGAAGACGCCGACATCCTCACCACTCCCCCTCCACCTCGTCAAACAGGCCCATACAACGTCCTATTTGTGGGAGATCTCTCACAAAGAAAGGGCGTACCCTACCTACTCGATGCCTTTCGACAAAGCCGCCAAGCAGGACAAGACCTGCACCTACACTTCATCGGCGAAGGGGCGCTCAAACAGAAGATCGTCTCGTTCGCAGAGAAACACGCTCTCACACACGCCCTCACACTTCACGGCTATGTACAACATGGTGCCGCACTTCACACACTCTATAGAGCGGCCGACGTGCTCGTATTGCCCTCCGTCTCAGGCGAAGGCGTCCCCAAAGTCCTCATGGAAGCGATGACACAAGGTGTTCCTGTGATCTCAACAGATATAGGAAGCAGCCGACACCTCCTTCAGGACGGGGAGTACGGCATGGTTGTCCCACCCGCCAACGCAGCAGCGCTCTCACAAGCGCTCAACCACCTGCTCCATCACCCACAATTGAGAGCACGGTACATAGAGAAAGGACTCGAACTCGCGAGACGTTCGACACACACACATCAAAAAGCACGCTTACGCGACACCCTCCTGACACACCTTCCAGACATTGTCCGCTGACACTCTACGCGCTGACATCTTCACCAGGATGTCAGCGCGTAGAATGTCTCGTCAGCACAACGTTCCCAAGAAAACTCTTCAGCACGGGCCAGAGCTCTGTTGCGAAGTTCACGGCGAAGAGCGTCATCGTGCAAAGCACGCTCCACTTGACGTCCAAGATCATCGATGTCTCTGGGCTTATAGAATACAGATGCTCCCGCAAAGATCTCTGGTAGTGGAGGACACGCGGAGGAAACATTGACACACCCAGAGGACATCGCCTCGATCGCAACATTCGGACAGGCTTCGATCTCTGTGGTAAAGACACACACCTTTGTTCTCCTGTAGAGCGCCTGGATCGTCTCGCGATTGACGTGCCCCACAAAGTGAATACGATGCGCTACTCCGCTCCTAAGCCTGAGCGCTTCGAGTTGTGCGCGATACTGCGAATCGGTCCCCGTCCCAGCGATCACAAGATCGACATTCCACCGCTCGTGAAAACGTTTATAGGCTTCAAGTAGGTCTTCACATCGACGGTATGGGAGCAGAGATCCGCACATCAGAATAAACGGTCTCCACACTCCAAGCGCCTCACACAGCGACTGATCCGCATGTTCATCTCCAGCAGCAGAGAAACCAGGATGTCGACCGTGGTACACTTTTTTCATTCTATCCGGTCCCAGACCGAGTGTATGGGAGAGATAATCTTCTGCAAATTGGGACACTGCGATCACACGCTCCGCCCGCTTGAGCGAAATATCCGAGAGCTTCTTGAGCAACATATTTCTGCCCCAAGTCTTTGGACTGTACTGGTATCGGCGAAAGTGAAAAGGTTCCATGTTCCTGATCATAAGCACATCTTTACAGCGCGTGTGTTGGTGCCTGAAGGCGCGCCAATTCACCTGATAAGGCGTAAAGCACACATCCGCACCACTCTCCTCCAAATAACGAGGAAGAGAAAGGGACGCCCACGCAATACGTGAGAGAGTGCTTGTGTGTGATGGCACAACCTCAGTGCACCATGAAGGAAGCTCCTCTCCGCCTAAAAGCTCCAGTTGTTCTTTATAAAAGAGTAATGTGATGGTGTGTTCATCAGACTCGTGAACACGCCTGACGAGTTTGGGGAGCAGATAACGAATGTATGATTTTGCGCCGCCACTCCCGGCGCTCAATGCGTTAACGATGATCTTCATAATGGTTCCTGATAAAGATTGGGCCACAGCAAGGAAAAACCGACAAAAGAATGTAGTCTTCTATGTTTCTATGGAAGCAGAACATTATCACACTCACATGTCGATCTGTTTGGGTGAAAAAAAGATGTGAGGAGGGTGTGATATTTTGTAAACACATATGTATTCTATACGACATATTGACAAGGAGCAGACTTTTTCTCACCCAACGGCCTTATGGAGAAGCCTAAAGGATGTCCCATATCTTATATCTATGTGCAGGTCGTAGTTTTCACTCTTCTCAACCAGGAAGAAAAATAGGAGAGGTCGTCCGATGTTGGCGCGCAGAAGGTCACACAGTCACCCATCTATGTGGTGGTGACATACTCGGACAACCCTCAGAGCGTTCATATGGGGCGCAAAAAACCTACACCTCATGGTATCGAAAACGCCCTTCTTTGCAGCCTCTCGTTCATTCGTATTCGGAGTGGAAAGACATTCAACACGATCGCCAACTCGCTCGGTATCTCGAAGAGCATCTTCGAGACACCCCCATCGATTTGATCTGGGAACGCTCTTCTCGCCTCCACTCCGCCGGCTTACAATATGCAAAAAGTCGTGGGCTCCCCTACGTCCTTGAATGGAAAGATCACCTGCTCTCTTACCCCCACTCGCTCTTTCGTCCTGCTGGACTTCGACTTGAACAGAAGAAAAACCAGCAAGCGGATTATCTGATCGTCGAATCCGAACGTCTGCGAGAAGAACTTAGGGCAGAAGGTGTCCCCAACCAAAAAATCCTCGTCGCACAAAATGCGGTCGATCCCGAGCGATTTCGTCCCTCCCAACACAAGCGAGCTGAGTTGAGACAGGCCCTTGGTGTTGATGAACAAACAGTGCTCATCGGTTATCTAGGAAGTTATGCCTTCTACCATGATACTGAATGCCTCGTGCGAGCGGCCTCGCACATTCAGCAGATGAAGTCCAACGTGCCGATCAAGATCATCATGGTGGGTGCAGGGAAACAATACGAAGATGCGCATCAATTGGCGCGTAAACTCAATGTCCTCGACACGATCTTAATGATGCACTCTCCTGTGGAAGCAGATGCCGTACCAGACATGCTCTCTGCGATGGACATCGCGGTTCTTCCAGGATCGACAGACATCATCTGCCCGATCAAAGTACAAGAGTATATGGCGATGGAGCTTCCTTCTGTCGTCCCTGATTACGCATGTCACCACGAAGTCCTGAAAGTCCATCAAACGGGGGCTTTTTTTCGCCCACACGATCCCCAATCACTCGCAGAGACACTTGTCACGCTCGCACAGTCCCCGACGCAACGAAAAGCACTCGGTCTGGCCGCGAGACAAGCCGTCCTCGAACAATTCACATGGAAGCAGACCTGGGGAAAAGCACTCTACCATGTCCTCGAAGAGGTCGCTTCAACCAAAAGAAGATGTGCATAATGTCTCTTTCACAACACATCGCACGACACACACTCAGACTCGTCAGAGGCGCAAAGCGTCGATGTTATAGAGTGTGGTTCGCAACACAATTAAGAGCGCTGGGCACAGGTTGCCAATTTTGTATGCCAGTCTACATCATGGACGCACATCACATATCCCTGGGTGATCGTGTGACACTCAACGAGTTGGTGCTGCTTCAATCCTGTGAAGGCGCCCAGATTAACATAGGCTCAGATGTCACGCTCTCTTACGGCTCTATGGTCCTGACAGGGGGTCTGGATATCGAGCAAAGATACCCTGCTCACCAACATGTCTCACAAGACGTTTGCATCGAGGATGGCGTCTGGCTAGGTGCCCGTTCGATCGTATTGCCAGGCGTACATATCCGACAGGGCGCGGTCATCGCAGCAGGAAGTGTCGTGAGTAAAGACATCCCGGCAGACACACTCGCCGCAGGTGTTCCAGCGAAGATCATTCGAAAACTCAGATAGGGCGACTGCAAGAAAAAAGAGTTGAGGCCCTTTGCATCTCTTAAAGTAGGAACAAATAGATGGATTACACAAAAAGCTCGCTCTTCTTTCAGCTTCAAAAAGCCACAAGGTACATCCAATTATATGGACCTTCGAGGACATGGGCGAAGATACGCGCTCAATACCACATGAAAAAAGAGTACGACACACTCCCCCCTTTGCGTTCTCCTGCACCAACAGGAGGGCGCATTGGAATCATCGGGTGTGGAAAGTTTTCACACAGCGCGATCGCATACTACCTGAAAAAGATAGGTGCATCGAACGAGATACGCGGCGTCATGGATATAGACATTCACAAGGCTGCGTCACTCTACCAATCTTACGGCGCGCGATACTATACCGACGATGTACAGCGCCTCCTCCACGATCCAGACATCGAATTGATCTACATCGCCTCCAACCACGCCAGCCACGCGGAGTACGCTGCACAGGCGCTCATGCTCGGAAAACACGTCCATATCGAGAAGCCACACGTCGTCAACGAAGACCAACTCATCGCACTTTGTCGCGCCATGCAAAACAGCAAAGGCAACGTATCACTTGGATTCAATCGCCCACTGAGTCCTCTTGGCCGCATGGTCCGCGAACAGCTCGATGCACAAGACGGCCCCTCCATGCTTAACTGGTTCGTCGCAGGGCACGAGATTCCCGGCGATCACTGGTACTTTTCGGAGAAGGAAGGTGGACGCATCCTCGGAAATCTTTGCCACTGGACGGACTTCACCTTCTCTTTGATCCCCGAAGAGCATCGCTATCCGATCAAAATTACACCCACAAGATGGGACAAGTCAGACTGTGACATCATCGTCAACTACACATTTGGTGACGGCTCACTCGCCACGATTACATTTTCCGCCAAAGGACACACCTTCGAAGGTGTTCGTGAACGATTCTCAGCACACAAGGGAAATGTCCTGCTGTTCCTCGATGATTTCCAACACCTGACCATCGAAGAGGTCGCACAAAAGACCAAAAAGCAATTGCAATTTAGAGATCATGGACACAAAGCCTCCATCGAAAAGAGTTACCAACTCCTTCATGGTGGACAAGGCTACTCCATCCCCTACGTCTGGGAATCCGCGCAACTCTTCCTCAAGACAAAAGAAGCCTGTGAAACAGGACGTACGCTCACGATCCACCCCTTCTCTCCTGAAGCGCTCAACCAACCATAACGAAACCAAACAACAACCGACAGAAAGAACTCCATCATCGCCTATCACCAGCTTCTTGCCAAATATTCGCACACCTGATATACAGATGACTCCTCCTCGCTTTGGTGGGGAGTGTGTTCTTTGAGAATAGAAGAGAGACATCGAACATGTAGGCTCCTTGAACAGGTGTGCGGCGTTGCCGTGCTGTTCACTGTTTCGGCAGTTTTCTCCGTCTGACTTCGCTGTGTT
>MDTC01031299.1_pt1 | contig 17439 bp, 39 predicted proteins | sample 811181 | NCBI WGS metagenome assembly MDTC01 (sample SAMN05326644, study PRJNA326480) | marine metagenome | isolation source: seawater | place: Pacific Ocean: North | collected 2011 | reverse complement strand
GCGAGGATACCCGTCTACTCCAATATGTGACATTTATACCACACCGCCTTGCTGCTGCATTTGCGCCATCATTTGTTGCATTTGCTGAATTTGCTGCCTGTCAGCCTCATCTCGAATAAGATTATCCGGCACACCAAACTTCTTAGCCAGATACACGGCAGCTTCTTCTGAATCCACAAGAAGATTAACCATGTCCGGCCCGAAGTTACCGCCCACCAGTTCTAAGAAACGAGCAACAGTTGTGATGTCCTGATTAGACTGGGCTTGCGCCAAAGGAGATACACTCCGTATTTTTACTTCACGACCATTAACTGTTGGGAGTTCAATGCGGCCTTGTTTCCGCAAAATATACACTACACGTTGTAGAATCGGCTGCACCATCTCTGCTTGCAAGCGACCAAAAGCAGAACCAATGCGGCGGCTCAAGTCAGCCATGCGTTCTGCAATTTCGGTAGCAGTAGCAGGGGTGCGGTTAGGATCACCAAGCATGTCATTATACAAAGCACGTTTGATATTCAAGCGCATGTCGTTAAGAACAAGATTGGCAACATCAAAGCTTCCGGCAGCAGCAATCGGCTGCAAGCCATTCGAACCCGGCGCTTTAGGTATGACAGTTCCCGGCACAAGATTGATAGTATCGACATTAATAATCCCGTCATCATCCATCTGATAGATACCAGAGATTGCCATTTGTGCATTCTCTAGCACAAGCTGGATTGTAAGATTCGTTGTCTTAATTGCAGACAGCGCGTTTACCAACGGGCCGCGACCATATACTTCTCCCGAAGCTTTCGACCAACGGAAACAAATAAAAGGATTACTTCCTACACCTTCAAAGATTTCTTGGTAGATTAACTCGCCGTGAGTCTTGTCAATAGCGTAATAGCCGTAACGTTCTTGATTGGGTTTGTCATACAAACGACATACAACTTCAAGAATTTTACATTTCTCGTCGGGTTTTTTAGATGCCATATCCTGCGTTTTTTGCGACAACTTTGCCTTTGGATAGACAATCTTAATATCAGAGTGACGCACTTCACGTTCCCGATATACGTGGTCGATTCGATCATCCGGCCCGTTTTCAAGCACGACTTTAGGAAGGGGAATTGCGCTAAAGCGGATTGGATTTACTGCATCACCCTCTTCCACCAGCAAACAGCCAGTTCCGACAGCCAAGTCCATAAATGATTCATGCACCTCTTGGGCAAAGTTGCTGTTTGCAAGAATCTCAAAGATATATTCAGTAACCTCATCAAGGCTATTGTTTATTTCATCTTGCTCTTCATCTGGGACTTCCGAGCCAGCAACCAAGTCAGACCAACGTGCAAAGTTTGGAACAAGGCCAGACTGCAAGCGCGATGCAAACTCTTGAACACCAACTACCGCAGTCTCATCAAAGATGCGGTCATCGCGGCGTTGCCCCGGCGCATTAAAATAAAAGCCCTCGCGTTGCGGCAGAGCGTAGTCATAGCATTCTTGAAACAAGTCCTCAAAGGGTGTCCGTTGAGTTCGCGCAGTTTCGTATTTCTTAATGTAATGTTTAGCTGTTTCGTGCATTAGGTAAAATACCTTTCAAAAAATCCTGCACCACCAGCAGGGCTAGACAAAAGAGAAGCTTTACCGCGCTTGCGTGTCATTCCGGCAACCCGCTCTTCTACAATAGTTTTGCGCTTACGCTTAATAGCTTGAAGTTCGCCTTGCTTTTTAATGTCACTTCGCAAGCGACCCTCCAAATCCTCAACCTCAAGCCTTGCTTTTTGTGCGAGGTCACGATACTTTTCAATGCTACCGCCGCCGCCAATAGAGCGAAGCTTGCCCATAAGACCGCGCTTCTTCTTTTTTAACGTGCGTCTGTATCGAGCCTCGGCTTTCTCCGCAGCTTTGGTCGCGCTTTCAAAATAGCTAATTGTTCGCGGATCAACACCCGCGCTACGAGCCTCATCAAGAAGGGATGGTTTTTTTGAATTAGCCATTATCTAAAATACCTCTGAAAGAAACCAGCACCACCAGCTTCGCCTGACAGCAAAGATGCCTTACCACGCTTTCGCGTCATACCAACAGTAGCTTGTTTTACCGCCCCCTCTCTGCGGCGACGAATCTCTTGGAACTCAGGCTGCTTTTGAACATCTGATTTGAGTTGCGCACGCAAATCTGCCGTAATTAACCCAATAGTATTTCCAATATTTTTTAATTTACCTTGGTTAAATGCTCCAACTGCTCCCGGCATGCCAGACTTACTGCGTATTTGTAAAGCATCTTTTTTAGCTTTTTCAGATTGTTTTCTAAAAGATTCAATAGTTCTTGGGTCAACACCAGCAGCAGCAGCTTCGGCAAACATAGTTTCTGGTATAGAGTATTTATTAATAAAATCTACGTTTTTTTGATAAGCAGCCCTATTAACACTTTCTCTAGTGTTTCCAGACCGCATGCTAGAGGCCGAAAAATTAGGAGGCCTGTAAAGACTATCAGCAAGTTGTTTTGTTTTTGGATCTAGGCCAGCACCAAGGTTATACTCTTGTATAAGGCTTTTTTGCTTACGAGCATCTGATGCTCTTTTCTGCGCTGCTGATATTGCCATAATTATATCCTAACCTTATTTCATCCTATCCCAAAAACTTTGTTTTGCTTGTTTAGGTTTCCGTGTAAATATATCAAACTCGCGTTTCATAGTAAATGGCTTTGCAGTTTTGTTGTTTCCTAAGATTTCTCGTCCTTCGCCGCCACCTAACATTAGATATTGTAACGCATCATGTATATGAGAGAACCTATTCTTATCGGGCTTGTCATCGTAACGCTCACCGGACACTTGCATACGCCGATACCCATAGCCACCTTCAAAACCTTTGATCAACTCCTTGCAGCGCGGGTCTATTAAGATACCCGACTTGCCTTCGACCAAACGGTTTAGTGTGCCAGCTACGGCCTCAATACGCAAGGAAACATCGTTGGATTGTGCGGGTCGTGCAATCAAGCCAGCACCGCGCAATACTTGGAACGGAGTGCTTTCGTCAGTTTGCGCGCGAAAGTCACCAGCCGGGTCGCCAATGATATTTACTTCGCACCCACTATAACGTGTAGCAATCTCCTGCCGGAGTAACTCTGAGAATCGCACGATTCCCATGTCGAATGCGACAATCTCTTGGAGGATAAGCCACCGACCACGAACCCGCTGCCCAAAGACAGCAGCAGGAGTAAGACCAAAATCAAGACCGACAAAAATGGGAACTCCCGATGCAACTGGTATTTCTTCTTTAGCGATGTGTAAGTCTGGTGCAAACATTTGATATACTGGCTTCCCTTCATTAATCGCTCCAAGGCGATTCATTACATAAACGTCTATCCATGATTTTGTTTTCCCCCGTATCAGATTCGAGTAATAAGTCTTCAACATATTTTTTTGGTTTTCGGCATTCTCGTTTGGAAGGTATTCTATGACGCTGCCATCTTTGTCCTTTGTTTCTTTCATTGCTGCGGGTTGAGTGTAGAACTGCCAATTATCTGGAGCGACTAACATTCTTGCTTCTTCTGCGGGTATGTGATCTGGGACTGGGACTTCGCCGGACATGATAGGCCACCAATGATCCTCCTCTGGAGCGTTAGTATCTGCAATTACCCCCGTCCAACTCGGCCCGCCCTCACGCATAGATGGGAAGCGTCCAACACGCATCGTGCAAGCATCAATAATAGACTTGGGTATTTCCCTAGCCTCATTAATCCAAATGCCTGTAAGTTCTAACGATAGCAGTTTTTTTACATCTTCTGGTCTATCAAGAGCCAGAAAAATTACTTCTAAATCAAGGTCGCCTTGTTGAATGTGGTGTGTGTATGGCACAGACCATTGAAATTTACCCCACTGATTCTCTGGAAACCAATCGAGCCAAGTCTTAATTGTAGTAGTGCGAAGCTGCGGATTTGTATTCCGAATGATAGCCCAGCGAGAACGGCGTATGCCCTCGTCATTCTTTTGCTGTGCTAATGCCCTGCGAAATACTTCAACGCAACAGCCAACAGACTTACCAGACCCAACAGGACCGCGAATGCCACGAAAAAAAGTATCATTCTTCATAAACTCCCTTAGGACATCACCATCAGGTTTATACTTAAATGTTGTCAATTTTGTTATCCACGCCAACCTTTATAAGCTTTTCGACTACATCAGGAGCAATAATAGATATAAGTTTATCTGCCTCGTAGTCAGTGCAAAACTCTTTGGGGTGATGTTTTAGATGCACCTTCTTTACAATCGTTCTAAGAATGCGGCGTTCTTCCTCATTTATTGTGTGTAGGAAACTCATTCATACTCTTCCTTATTTCTTGCAGGGCTTCTGCAAATGACATTTTGCGAGAACTATTGTTCTGCATTTTAATTGCTTTCTTGCGTTGCTTACGCAGTTCTTTCTTGTCCATGACTTACCTGTGGTTGATCATATACTCATCGTAACGCTGTTCAGCACAGCGCGTAAACTCTTTCGTGTCTACAGTGTGACCAAATTTCTTGCAAAGGTTGATTGCATTGTTGACAGCCTCTTGCTCCAATCCAATGTTACGTTTGCCGTAAACCATATCAGCACAACCGCCCAACAGAACGGAAGCAACCAATATAGTGGCAATCTTAGGCACGACGATACGCCCGTGTCTTTTTGGCTATAGACTTTGGTTGTTTGGAGAACTGCTTGCCAGCACGACGAGCCGCACGTTTCTTTGCGGTAGTTCTACGATACTCTTCATCACTAAGTGCTTTAATGGCTTTCTCTGGCAAGTAGCGTTCACCAGTAGCTTTCGGCCCTTGAGTCGAGGGCTTACCTGATTTGGTTCGCCACTTCTGCTTTGTCCAAGCGCGCAGCGACTTCTGGCTTTTTGCGAGTGCCATTAGGAAGTATAGCCGCCCCCTTTAGCTTTGTATTCTCTAGCAAGCATCTGAGCCTTGCGCGCAGACCACTGACCCGGCGCGCCGCCTTTACCACCCCGCTTGATTTTCTCAAACAGGTTTTTCCTCATGCGAGGCTTGGTATAGTTTCCTGCTGCATTAACCGCCATTCTCTTCTTCCTTCAACTTACGCAAAGAGGTGGGGGTATTTTTTGTTTTAAGTTTTTTTACGCGTTTTTCTGGCACATGCGCTACTGCGTCAATGCCGCGATCAGCGAGTTCTTCTTCAGTAAACAAACGGATGCTATCTGTCGTAAATGACTTGCCTGAGTGAGGGCGACCATCAGGAAGAACAAAATAATCTTTACCAATATATTCCGAACCATCAATCTTATAAAGCTTACTCACTTAATATCCTTTCAACATTGATTTCTTTTTAGCCTTCTTCTTGGAGGCAGCTTTCTTAGCTGCTTTAATTCCAGAAGGTGTGTATGGGTATTTCTTTCCGGCTGCTTTAGGCATTATCTTTATCCTTTGCTTTTAACATTTCTACAAGGGCTTTTCGCTTCACACCCTTTGGAAGATCTTTTAGATGAAAAAGTTTTTCGCTGGTTTTTGTATGCTTTTTCCCACTGTGCAATGTGCCATCAGGCATTTTGTGCATAGCACCCTTAAATAAAGATCCGTCCTTTTTAAAATGTGGAGTATCTTTTGCCATCACTTATTAAACCCCAATAAACTTTTAAACTTGGTATCAATTTTAAGAATCGCATTGCTTAAGTTTCTGTCCATTTTTCTCTTCTCTTGGACTGAAATATCAAGCCCCTTAATTCTTTTTCGTTCCTCTTTAACCTCTTGGCGCAGTTGTTTTTGCCCAATTTGATACATTCTCCGCGCTTTACCCGGTGTCATTTGATCTATAGACCCAACACTGGAGTCGGTTACCATACCAGAAACGCCCATAGCTTTATCTTCAACAGAACCCTTAAATTCCTTTGAAACAGATTCGAATAAGCTTTTAGCGGGTGTAAGTTTGAAATCCATCTAAATCACCATTTACATTTATTAGCCCAGTATGCCGCAGACATCTTACCTTTGGCAATGTTTTTTCTATGACGCGCCTTGAAGCTTGCGCGTTTCTTTTTCATACGTTCCGACTCTCCGGCTTTGGGCTTGCCAGCAGTCTTAGCACCTTGCTCACCAAAACGTATAAGCTTTGTTTTATTTCCTACCTTTGCAACCACCACATGAGACTTCTTTGGATGGTTAGGAGTTCTTTTGCACTGGTTGTAACCCTTCACTCCAGCACGAACAAGCTTGGGATCACGCTTCTTGGACATCCATCTCCTCCTGATAACGAGTATGATACATGTCGCCACGCCACTCAAACTGGTCTTTTCCTGCGCTGCGGTTTCTAGCAAATGCTTGAGAGAATGTTAAATCCTCTGGGTCTGCTGGCTTCATTGCTTGAAAAGCGCTTTCTACTGCACCCTTGGCTTGAGCCAAGCGATCTGTGCTTAGTGCCGCAACAGGAAGCCGGGGACGTTCAACATCAAAGTCCAAGTCAACATCGAGTATGTCACCAAAGTCTACGTCAAGGCGAGGAACATTGAAGTCAATATCAAACCCGTTAGCAACCTTGTTAGAAATGTTATAGCCAGTATTTACAACTCTAGCCTGTAGATCCGAAACAAACTCAGGAAGGTTTGGCATATCTGGGAAATCAACTTCCGCTAAATCTATCATCTCAGGAACTTCCGGCAGTGCGGCAGCAAAGCGATCAATCCCTTCGCGCATAATAGCATTGAACTCATAAGGAGTCTGTTTATCTAGAATCTTTCCTCCAGCAAGGAGAGTATCAGAAACAGTATCGTATGCAGCACGAACAAATTTAGCGATATAGTTAGTGTCTAATTTACTGCCGCCCTTGGGAGGAATAGTTCCCGATAAAGAAAATCTATAAGTCTGGTCTATATCTTGGGCAGCATACACAGCCTTTGAATAATCATCTTTAGCTTTTCGACTCTTGGGAGACTTGGAGCGATCAAAGTCATACGGATCATTGGGAATAACAAAGCCGCCATCGGGAGAATCTTGAAAACGAAAGCCACCAACAGAAGTAAACATTTCAAATACAGGGTCGGTTGCTGACTCTACATAAAGATCGAAGTAGTTTCTTGCAGACCTTTTACCGCTATAAAATTTTTCGGGGCGTTCCCCGGAGGCCATAGCCGGATAGTCCTTATACTCAACATAGTTGCGACCAGCCTTACGCGCATTGGCAACAGCCTCACGCAATACATCTTTAGCAGGTTCATCTAGCAAAGAAAGGTTCATATCAGTCTGGCTGGCAACTTCAATACCTAACGCATTAGTAATCTTGTTGCCGAGATTGAATCTAGCAAAAGCAACAGCGTTAGCTGGAATTATCTTGAAAGCCATAACGAACCTTTTGACCTAAAAAAAATTTCAGCCCCAATTATACGTTCTTTGTCAGCGAAAGAGAAGGGGGAATGTTGTAGAGCCTTGAGAGGAAATAATGTTTGTTTGAGACCTGATATAGATAGGACGTCTCCGTTTTTTGCCCCACCCCCCATCTACACTGAGTCACCACGCTAGATTTACGCTCGTTTTTGCCCGGCTCTTTCAAGGGGTGTATTACCCCAAGTCAATCTCAACCTTGATGTCTCCAGCATGAAGATGCATGTGTTTCTCTGGCGCTTTCAATCCTGCCCTGTCCAACAAATCCTTGGAGGCTTCAAGCTGCACATACTCAGATTTCGCATTGGCTGACAGTCGCGTCACTTGGTGGAGGGCTTGGGTCGCCTTTGCGCCTAACTCATCTCTTACTCTTTGCATCATGTAAGACTGCACATGTGGTTTAGCTAAAGCCTTGCTTGCGCTGACTCTTCCCGTTTCACCGTCCGCGTATCCCGCCGCCGCAGCCGCCTCTTTTATCGTGCCGCCATTGGCTACCAAGTGTTCCACAAGCGCCTCTTGTTTGGCTGTCAATCCTGTATCGGGATTCTTGACCGCATTACCCATTTGCTTGCCTTCCTTCCTTCCATCTTGCTTGTCCATCGACTAGCACATAATCCTAAGCACGGCACGAGGTGTGCCGCACTTGCGGAGTTTAAGAGGGTTTGTCAATGAGAATCAAGATGCAATTTTGCAACACCCCTTGCACCAATGCAACATGAAGCCGGGCGGCAAGCCCGTCCATGTATAACCAAGCCGCGCGTAGCGCGTCCATTCAACGCCGAGCGAAGCGAGGCCGCGAAAATCTGACGAAAGATTATTGCTAACTTAGTTAAACAACGCAAGATTGTTTCAAACATAGGGCTTGCAAATGGGTATAACTTTGGGTATAAAGAGGAATGATTTTCAAGGAGGTAAATCATGTCACAAATCGAATTCAACTTTGAAGCAGCGCAGCGCCACCGTCTTTGTGGCAAGGCAACCAACAAACTGCCATGCTGTGGCTTGTATGCTTTAAGCAGCCAGTTCGATGTAGACATTCAGACAGTCTATGATTGGTTGGCATATTGGTTCGACAAAAAGAAAAACTGGAAAGGTCGGACACACAACGCGCAGCGCCGCGCTTGGGTAAAACAAAACGGCCACGAGTGGAAGCGAGTCGAAGGACACAGAAGCAAGCAAGTTCTTACAGCAATCAAAGGCCTTGACCCCAACGAAATCTACGACATCGAAACTGGGCAGCATTGCTTGACATATCGAAACGGCTTGCTCATCGACCAATACGAAACCAAGTCACCCGAAGCACACGGAAGCCGCAAGCTGCGCGTGCGTCTCATTCATCGAGTTATTAAATAGGAGTAGAAACAGATGAACCTTTCACGCAAACACTTTGAATTTATCGCAGACGAGATTGCTCCTCTGCTAGAGAAACCAACCAGCATTGAGGTCATAGCTGACAAACTGGTCGCAACAAACCCACGCTTTGACCATGAAAAATTCACCCAGCGCGCCTTGCGTAATTGGGAAGCTGCAAACATTCCCGCCGAGCATGTCGAAGCATTGGACAATCTGATTAATGAAGTGAAGACAGAGAGCAAGCCGGGACTGGTCGCCTCGGTCATGTTCAAGAAAGCCGAGGCCAAACGACAAGCCGAACTGCAAGAAATGTATGCAATCGGAGAAAATCCAAATGACTAAACTAGGCCGCGACATGATACGGGACGAACTGCACCGCCAAGGCCTCAACCGCTGGCAATGGCGCAAGAGGAAATGGCAGCGATTCTTAAACTCAATTCTTTTCTGGAGGAAAAAATGATTAAATTTTATTTACGCAACATACAAAACAATGGAGGCTGGGTGTCAGGCAAAGAAACATTTCTTGGCACAGCAGAGACCGAGGAAGTTTATGCGGTAATCACGCCAGCGCTTGAGGAGTATTGCAAGCAAATGGGTGGCGAACTGTCCGAGAGTGTCGAAGACGACACAAGCGAACTGAATTGGAAGCGAACCATCGGCGTTTATGTCGAAGCATTGGAGGGCAGCAACAAGATTGCAGCAGACGCAGCAGCAAAAGAACTTCACTTGATTGCAGACCATTTGAACAAGGAAGGTGTGTCATATCCTGACGGGATACCAGAAACGCCGAAGGTCATTCCGCTAGAAAGTTGGATTAAAGATGTTTAGGTATGGCTTCACATTAGTAAACCGCGAAGGCACAACGCCAACGCATAGCGAACTCAGCGCAATGTTTGACGCATTGCAGACAGTAACCGGGGCAAACCTTAACGGCAATGAACGCTTTTACAATAAGGATGGCAAGCTATTCTATGGTGACAACATCGATCAGCCCGTAACACTAATCAACTATGTAAAGGCTTCGGTGCTTTGCGGATTCACAAAGGACTACATCGAGGAGTGGTGCTTGGAGTATTGCGAAGAAGGCCGAAGCTGGAACGAGTTACCAGACTAATGGCAAGGAAGAAAGATAAACGAGGCTTGCCAGCGAAGTGCGAGACATGCGGCGAAATTCGCCACGAGTTTGTCGCTTTGCTGGTGAGCATTGAACCAGAGCAGCACGAGATAAAGTGCGATGATTGTTATGTAAAGGAGGCAACAAATGTTGGGCGAAAACTATAAAGAGCCAAGCTTTGAATATGACTTGGTGAAGGCAGTCGCACTCTTAAACAGACACATAGAGCAAGAAAGCTTTGTCGAATATGGGACTGAGTCGAAAGTTATTCACGCACGAAATCATGTGCTGAGTGCAATCGGCGCTTTGCAAGATATGGGGCTAATGACTGATGACCAGCAAGAGTAAGGCAAAAGGGACATACCACGAGAAGTGGTTTGTTGACCTGTTCAAACGATGGGGCTTGGCGGTCAAACGCCAGCCTCTATCAGGCTCACTTGGAGGAGAATATTCGGGCGACTTGGTTATCAACTTGAATGGCCGGGACTACATTGCCGAGGTCAAATACCGCAAAGAGAAAGGCTTTCCCTCACCATTCTCAGTTTTGAAGAATCGAGATGTCGCATTGTTCAAGCTAGGCAAAGGTGAGGAAGGCTCACCCAAATGGGTGCTGATTGTGCCTGACAGAATTATTGAGGAACTAATGGAGAAAGAAAATGGAAGCGATTAAAATTGAAATGGTTGATGATGTAAAATCAAAATACTACTCAGCCGCCAGTGCAACACGCGCAGTGTGCGAAGTGTTTGACATTGAAAGAGAGGAACTATTGGGCAAGAAGCGGTCATTCAAACAGACCAAGCCGCGCATGGCGCTTTACTATCTTGCTTATGAGAACACAGCACACACCACCACAACGCTTGGCGAATACATGAACCGAGACCATACCTCGGTCATTCATGGAATACGCAAATGCAAGCGACTGATGGAAGAAAGCAACATCTACAATTCAAATGTGATGAAGGCTCACTTGCTGGCAATGCAGTATGAAAATGAACGCAAGCCACACTTCGAAAAACTAAAAGCAGAAGTGCAGCAAATGGTCGATCGAATTAATATGGAGAGACTCAATGAACTTTGAGCAAAGAGAAGCACTGATACATGAGAACTTCATCCGCAAGATGACAACAATGTATCTGCCACCAAATAATGTAAAGCAAAGCGATGCATCAAAGAAACTTTATGGCGAGGAACTACGCAAGGCAATCAACCAACGATTAAGCAGCGACATACCCAATGCCGAACTGTTCAATGATTTGCTCGGCAAGGTATGGGACAAATGCGTGGCAGCGCATGACTTCCGCATCTGGTTCACACCTCACTTGGTTGCCAAACATACAGCCAAAGTAAATGCCGAATGGCAACAACGCCAAAGCAAAGCAAACAAATTGTTTGAGATAGCCGGGCAAGCGGCCGAAGAACGGCCACGGCCTAACAAGCTTGACCCAGCCGGGCAAGGCTGGACAATCGAAAAGTGTGATGCAGCGATTGAATACACCAGACAAGAACTGGGCTACACAGCTTCAGCAGATTCTTTTTGCCGCATTGTAGAGAAAGCAAAAGAAAGATTGCTCAATGCACGTGATTAGTCTTTACGATTACACTGGGTTTGCACTCATGCCGTGGCGCAATGCTGGGTATGAGTGCTACGCCTATGACATTGCTCACGAGGATACGCAAAAGGACGGGATAAACTTCCTTCATGCAGACCTTCACCAACAGTCAACGCTTGATGAGATTGCGGCGTTTCACGATGGACGCGCCATGTTCATGTCTTGCTTTCCTGTTTGCACTGACTTGGCTGTGTCCGGGGCAGCTTGGTTTGCCAAGAAGCGCGAAGCTAACCCACGCTTTCAAAACGAAGCGGCTGGCCACGCAATCGCTTGCGCCGCAGTCGGAGACTATCTTGGCTGTCCATACTTTGTAGAAAATCCAGTGTCGGTTCTGTCGAGCCTATGGCGTAAACCTGATTATTCCTTTCACCCCTTCGAGTATGGTGGCTATCTGCCAACAGATGACAAGCACCCGATATGGCCTGACTATATTGCCGGGCAAGACAGGTATTCGAAAAAAACATGCCTATGGACTAATGGCCTATTCAAGATGCCAAAGAAAAAACCAGTCGACCACACTGTCAAAGGGCGAAGCACGCAGGACTCGCAACTTGGCGGCAAGACAGAAAAGACAAAACGAATTAGATCCGCAACGCCAAGGGGCTTTGCACAGGCAGTTTTTGAGGCAAACAAATACTAGACAAACTGAACCGAATTGGTCTAATTTACATTAAAAGGTAGGTAAATGAGTAGAGATAACGACATCAGAAAAGTATCTATCGGCGGCAGTTGCGCCTTGCGAATCATGGATGGTGATTGGCATGGACTCTGGATGGAAAAGATGGGCTATCGTGAAGGCGCTGACCTATCCAAAGTATTACAAGTGCAGCTTGGCGTTTGGACTGAGGAGTTCAACATCAAATGGTTTGAGAAGTTCAACCAAGTTGAATGCTACAAAGGTGCAAACGGAGACTATGAACACCGCTACCATTACAAATGGGAAGGTGTGCCATGCCGGGCGACACTTGATGCAGAGTTCAAGATGCGCGGTGAGCGATACGGCTTGGAGTGCAAGCATACAAATGAACGCGCTACAATGCGTAAGCAGCTTGAACGTTACATGCCACAGCTACAACTCTACCTAGAAATATCCGGCGTGAAGGCAATGTATTTTGCAAACATCTTCGGCAACAGCCGATATGAATATGTGAAGGTTGCAAAGGATGACCAGTATCTTGAACAGATGTTTGTCCATTTGAAAGAGTTCTGGGGCTATGTTGAACGCAAAGAAGAGCCGCCACAATCTATGCCGCACTTTTCTGCAAGCATAGACCAAGTCCCCATCAACGATATGGTCGCCCGTGATGCCACCAGTGACAACTACTTTGCAGTTCGGGCGGCTGAATATATCAGCACAATGGACGCAGCCAAAGAACACGAAGCAGCCAAGAAAGACCTGAAAGGAATGGTCGGGCTAGATGAACGAGAAGTTTACAATGACCGACTGAGCATTAAACGAGATGTGCGTGGTGCGCTGCGCTTCAAAGTAAAAAAAGGGAGCAGAGCGGAGTAGAAACGCCCTGCCCCCACGCTGTCTGAAAGGAGGTAACAGCATGACCGACTATACAGCAACACCACTGATAAGTGAAGAGGCCGAGCCTCTAAACAAACTGATTGGTAATGAATACGAACTGGGCTGGCGTTCAGTTTGGATTCATACGCCAGACGAAGCTGTGCGGATTGAATACCGCAATAGCAGACTTGTTCTAACTGTTGTGCGAAAGGAGAAACAGGATGACACAGAGCAACAATATGGAACTATGGGAGAAGGTCTCCCAATCGGACTCACAATATCTGAAGAAGGTTAGCTTCAGCTCACGTTCTTTCACCAGTATTGACCCAATGTATCAGATACGCGAGGCAACTCGTGCGTTTGGCCCAATCGGACAAGGATGGGGATGGGATTCCGAAACAGAAACAGTGACTATGGCGAATGGTGATATGGCTTTTCTTGCACACATCACAGTTTGGCATGGTTCAAAAGACAACAGCTTCGGGCCATTTAGTGGTTGCCGGACTTTCTACAAGAAAGAACGCATCGCAGAGGACGCACCAAAGATGGCTGTCACAGATGGGCTGACCAAGGCATTGTCGCACCTTGGATTCAACGCCGATGTGTTCCTTGGAGAACACGACAACAAGTATGCGGCAGATAGTAAAGGCGTAAAAGGAGATTGGTAATGAGCCAAACTTACGACAACACAGATAGCGGGGCAGTATTCCCTCCCCGTGACAACCACAAGATGATCCTGTCAGGACGAGTAAACAATGATGGCAAAGACAGTCATATGATTGTCACCATGTCTACACTGCCAGACGGTAGGAAAATTATGGATGTCTATGAAAAGACTGGAACTCTTTTCCCAAATGACAAAAAAGGCGATAACGCTAACGCGCCAGACTACACTGGCCCGATTGGACATCGCCGCATTGCAGCTTGGCGCAAGCAGAAAGATGATATGAACTTTATGTCTGTTTCACTAAGCGACAAACAATCAGGTGGTAATAATGCAGAAACACGTAGCCAGCCAATGGATGACTCAATCCCCTTCTAAGCTACTGACCATCGAAGAGGTGGGGGCGGCACTGTCCGTCCCCCCTCAAGATGTGAAGAAGCTATGCCGCAAGCATAATGTGGCAGTAGTCAAGATAGGCCACAAGATTAGAATGACTCCAAAAGACTATGAAGAATTAGTCGGAAAGATGACAACATATTATGGATGAACTAGAAGCGTGGCAGAAGAGAGCGATACAGGCAGAGTCAAAGCTGCGCGAAATTGCATCCATGCCCAATGACTCAATCGGTTGGAAGCAGATGAGAGCAGCGACAGCAATGAAGGCGCTGGAAGAATTAGATATACCAGAAAACATCCTCATCTACCTTCGCCAATCAAACGACCCAGACTATCCGGCACAGCTATGTGTTCGGGATAACAACCTAGACCCAGCATACAATGTATGGGGCATGTCACCACGAGCGTTACTGAACATGGTTCGCATTGGTGTTGGCCTCATAGCACAGGACAAGTTCTTTGAAAATTAAACTGAACGAAACAGAAAAAAGACTTTGCAGCTTTGTGGCGCGATCCCGAAACGCTGCCGCTCGTGAGGTCGCTCCAGAAGATGCACTTAGGGCTTCTGTACAAGACCCTATCTTCGTTGATTACGAAGGTGCAATGGGAGAACTGGCCTTCTCCAAACTGTTAGGTATTTACCCGACAGAAATCTTCGAGATTTACCACCGTTCCTCCTCACGTGGTGAAGATCCGGGCGACCTCACATTTAACAATCTAGTCATTGATGTCAAAACAACAGTCCATAAAAATGGACGATTAGTTTCAATGAGAAAAAATCCTGCAATCAATATGTTCGTATTGGTGACAGGAAAAGATGGAAAATATGAAATAGCTGGTGGTATGTGGTCGGAAGATTTATATTTAGAATCCAGATATGGAATGCCACCAAGATTTACTAAACAATGTTACAGTGCCACACAAGAAGAACTAATGACACCAGACCAACTAATGCAATCAATAAGCTTTTAATGTAGCTGTTTTGGTTCTTCTTCTTCACCAGTAATAATAGCAAACAACTGATTAGCTAATTCTTCTGCCTCTTCCATTGTGTCTAACCCCACAAACTGCAAGGTAATAACAGGAAACCCATCGGTATCCTCTACAATCGACATCTTGAAATCATACTCGCTCATTGAACTAATCCGTTCTGGTATTGCCTACCATTGAACGTTAGAGCTTGTTTGCGGTTCTGTCCATCATTCTTGTAGGACACATGAATCCAACCACTGTTGGGTTTGCCGGACTCGTAGAACTCTAGGATGAGTTGATCGAACTGGAGGTTATCTTGTATCCACTTAGCGACTGTGTAGTTATCGTTACCAATCACCTCGAAGTCTACCGCCTCACCCTTACAGTGCTGGCTGGTGGGCTTGCTGCCTATCTCTTCACACAGGAACTCGCTTCTATAGCCGCTAGAGACTATTATAGGGGAGTTGAACTCGCTTCTGGTAGGTTCAAGCACGTTCTCGCACAACGCTCTAAGGGCTTCAATGTGGGCTTCTGTGGGGGTGTTATCCAATCCAAGCCGGGTCGCGGTTTGACTCTTGGTCATCTCCTGCAAGGTAAAGTTGGGTGTGATTTGCCCTTTGGTGGAGGCTGGTTTACCCGCAGGAGTTACTACTTTTTTCTGCGCATACTCATCAACTTGTTTGCACCCCTCACCCCAAACGAACTTGTCACTGCTATAAACAGGAGATATTGATACCACTGCGGGAGTGTCTCCAGCACCGCGAACCCCTCCCGCACGTGCTGGGTCAGCGATGGCACAAAAACTAGGATAGCCGGGAGCGTCAAGACAACCACAAGATACTCGTCTTTCCACGAATCCTTGCTGGCATCAGCCATTTGGGACTCCCAATCAACCTTACCCGTTGCAATCTTTTTCTGAACAGCAGCGTCAGCTTTTGCCTTTTCAACTCGTGCGGTTGATTTAGCTTTGCTTTCCTCTACCTTTCCATTTACCCAGTTACCAGCAATACCAGCAACAGCACTCAAGATATTCATTTCTTCAACTCTCTCACTTTTGCAATCGCTTTGCGAATCTGTGTTCCTTCTGACTCGTCATCCAGAAAACTGCTCTCAGGAACTGTAGTTCTTTTATGAACTATTTCGCTTACATGACGAACAACAATCCGGCGCAAATCAATAGCAACCATTACAACTATATCAGTGTCATCAGCCGACAGCAATCGTTTGGCCTTCGAGCCTGTAGCTGTCGCAAACTTGTAGGACTTGCCGTGACTGCGGCTGGAGGCTTTTATCTCGACTCTGATAGCATCTCCTGTATCATCAAAGACGAGCAAATCAAACCCTTCATGGTTTACCCTTGCTGTCTTATAGGAGTTATCTTCAAAGATAGCTTGCGCTAAAAACTCGCCCACTCTGCCGATCTGCACTGCTCTAGGAACAGTTGTAAAGGCCACTTACTTTTCCCTCTCCTCTAACCGATCTAGTTTGTCCAGCCTACGCTGCGTCGATTGATTAAAGAAAGTAAAAAGTTGAGTGATTTTGGATTCGCTATCTTTCAAGCGTTCATCCATACGATCTGTTTTGTTTTCAAGGTGAGACACAGAACGGCTGAACCACCAGATCATAGCCATTGCTGCCGTTAGGATAGGCCAGTAGGCAAGTAGTGTCTCGCCAAAGTTCATTGCTTTAATCCTGTAAAGCTTTTCTTATTCGAATACCAAGCAAGAATAAGCCGCCGATAGCAATTGCAAGGTTCAACCAAACAGTCAGCCCGGTTGCCCAGACAGGCGCGGTTATTGCCACGCCGCTTACAACGTAATCAATCGCCGCATCGTCATTCATTTTAACCATCCTTGCGTAAGTTTAGAGCAAGCTTCTGAACGAAATCGTCCAGCTTTGCCAACCACTCATTGTCGCGCATAGACGGAGTTACGTTAGCAATCACCGAAGCGGCTGCTACGATAGCGGTAATATAAGTGATAAAAGTTTCCATATCCAAACTCTCTTTCTGCCGTTGTTTTGGCTGTTTTCAAATGTAACACGTTCCTGCTCTATTGTTGACCAAAAACGCTCATCAATGTCAGATATGTCTAATTTTATTTCTGGCATCAGTCATCATACCTGTGTCGAATGTAAGCCTTGACGCTGGACATCTCGCCCGTATCATCATTGTAAACAACAGAAAAGCACCACGGCTGTTCGGTCACATCGTCAGGCAATGGGAATGTCAGGCTGTGTTCCTCGCACCATTCGCTCATATATTTTATGGTCGAAATTAAATAGACATCAACCCACGGCTCGATAGTGCCGTCAGCGTTGTGGATACGCGCATAGAAGATTTGCCGGTTAGTCGGCAATGGAGATGGTGTGTTGGTCAAGTAAGTGCCGTGGTTTTGAGTAAACACAAACTTAGCTGTCTTGGTCTGGTTGGTCAGGTCGTGCTTGATGCCGTGCCAATTTAACAGGTC
>MDTC01257858.1_pt1 | contig 17440 bp, 14 predicted proteins | sample 811181 | NCBI WGS metagenome assembly MDTC01 (sample SAMN05326644, study PRJNA326480) | marine metagenome | isolation source: seawater | place: Pacific Ocean: North | collected 2011 | reverse complement strand
GCGCTGCCCTGATTCTGACCGCTGCCCTGATTCCGACCACCGCCCCAGCCGCCGCCTCCGCCGCCACCTGCGCTGCCTTGATTCTTGTTTCCGCCCCAGCCGCCGCCTCCGCCGCCGCCGCCGCCGCCGTCTTCACGGCCGCTCAAGAAAACGATATTGTTTGCAACGACGTCCCACGCTCGACGGTTTACGCCTTCTCGGTCTGTATATTCGCGGCTCTGAATTCGACCCTCTAGATAGACCTTTCGGCCTTTGGCTAAATACTGCCCGCAAATTTCAGCTTGTTTGCCCCAAACGGTGACGCTATGCCATTCCGTACGTTCTTGACGATTTCCATCTCGATCATTCCAGTTTTCAGACGTTGCAATTCTCAAATTACAAACAGCTTGCCCACCCTGCGTATACCTGATCTCCGGATCAGCCCCAAGATTACCAACTAAGATTACTTTATTGACACTGGACATTTTCTGCCTCCCTAATCTAATTCCGAAATAACACGTATGAGTTTGTCATGGTGAAAACTTGCTGCGCAGCATTTCAACTCCCTGTCCATGTGTCAATCGAGCATTGACACCGGGTGTTGCGCTTTAGGTCGTTTTTTTTCAATTTTCATAACCAATAATCAAATTCACTGATGTTTACGTTGCAATTCCGGCCCATTTAGGATTTTTTCGTGGCCATGCTAGAGACAGAACCCAACCGATTGAGTGACCATTGCATCCGGCACAAGAAGATTGACCGTGATGCGCTGCGCGTATTGAGACGTCTTCACGACTACGGTTTCTATGCGTATCTCGTTGGTGGGAGCGTCCGAGACTTATTGATCGGCCGCAAACCAAAAGATTTCGACGTGGTCACATCAGCCCAGCCAAGGGAAATTAAGCGATTGTTTAGACGCTGTCGCCTTATCGGGCGACGCTTCCGACTGGCGCACATTCTCGGTGAAGGCGGGAAGATCATTGAAACGGCAACTTTCAGAGCGAAACCCAAAAACTTAGAGCATGGCCAGATCATTTTTGACGACAATCAATTCGGGACCCCAAAATCCGATGCGCTCAGACGTGATTTTACAGTTAACGCTCTTTTCTATGACGCAGATCGTGATGAAGTCATCGATTACGTGGACGGTTTAAGTGACCTTGAAGCAGGTCTCTTACGGACCATTGGTGATCCGACGACACGCTTTCGAGAAGACCCAGTGAGGATGTTACGAGCAGTCAAGTTTGCGGCTCGACTCGACTTCGATATTGAACCAGACACGCGCATGGCCATTCTGAATGAGAGAGCAGAAATTGGAAAAGCGGCGCTGCCTCGTTTGTATGAAGAACTCCTCCGGCTCGCTGGTGGTGGGGCTTGCGTAGAGACCATCAGATTGCTAGACGAGCTACGCTTGCTCGAGATCTTGATTCCAGAACTTGCAGCGACGCTATCGAGACTTACGGACGCAGAGCGCCAACGAATCGATCGTTTATTCCAGGCGCTCGATGCTCAAATGGCTGCGATTCCTAGAATGCCGAATGGCATCATCATAGCTGTTTTGATGTGGCCCGTGGTCGAAGCTGTGATCGGGTCTTTGGCCGAGCCTATTCAAAACTCACGTCTCCGATACCTCGTAGAAGAGCTGACGAGACCATTGGCCATTCGGGTCTGCGTTCCGAGGAAGGTCATGGAATCGACGATTATGGTCTTGGTCTCACAACTTCGGTTTGAGCGATTAGTCGGAAAGAAAAATGCCCGACAATCTTTTGCCCGAAGTCCCAATTATGCTGCAGCCGTACTGTTCGCACAGATTCGTGCTCATGCCGGTCATCTATCCCCAGACAGTGCGCGTCAATGGCATGAGTTAGAGCAGGAGTTTGTTCCACCTCCACTCTTCGAGTCTAGACCGCGTTCAGGCAATCGAAAAAGTAGAAGCTCTCGACCGGGTCGTCACCAAGGTCGTAGGCGCTCACCCCCTTCGTAGATAGACGGAACTCTCAAGCACCGCCAAGGAGCTTGATAGCGCTTTGCTTTGATAATTTGTTCGATTGCCCAAGAATGGAAATCTGAGCTTGTTCGAGAATCTGGCGTCGCAACAATTCTGACGCTTCCTTTGCAAAATCTGCGTCACGAATGCGGCTGTTCGACTCCTGCAAGTTCTGCGATGTATTGGATAGATTGTTGATCGTAGATTCCAGACGATTTTGTGTCGCTCCAAATCGGGAACGCTGACTCGTGACCTGCTCGAGCGCTCGGTCAATGGTCTCCAACGCGTCATTTGCGCCGGCCTGGGTCGTCACATCGATGGCGTTGACAGCCGTGGCTTGAGTCGAGCCAACAGTCCCAGCCGAAAGACCAGCCGCAGATGGATCTGCACCAGCAACGTCGAATTGTGCATCGCCACGAACCGTCACTGTACCCTGAGTGGTTCCCGTCGATAGCCCGGTGATGGCCTCGGCATTGCCGGTCGCCTGGATATCGATATTGCGGCCATCTTGGGCCGACAACGCAACGCCGCCCGCCCGGTCTCGCTGTGCGGTCACGCCGGTGAGATCCGCCTGAGCGTTTATGGCAGAGATCAAAGAGTCTCCTGCATCACCAGCTTCGACCTGAAGGCCCGTAACCGCAGTTCCATTGATCACCAATTGGTTTTGCGAATCGAGGGCACCGCCAGCAATTTGGCCGCCCGTCGTCCCTGTTTCATTTACGATTGCGGAGACACCCGTACTCGCTGTTGAGTCATTGATGGCCGCTGCAACAGCAATTGCACTGCCACTCGACTGAACCGTGGATACTTGGTCATCTACAGCCTGGGTTGCTCTGATGTTGACCCCGTTTATGGAGAGATCGCCCGCCTGCACGCCATTGGCGCCCAACGATGATGATGTCACCGCTGGTGCCGAGCCGAGTTGGTTGACGCGCACATCTGCATTGGGCAGTTCAACGGTCTCATTGGAATTGGCCCCAACCTGCAAACTGAAGGAGTCCGCCTGTCCTCCAATCAATTTACGACCATTGAAGGTTGTCCGTTCGCCAATGGATCCGATTTCGTCAGTCAGCTGGTCGATTTCACTTTGGATGGCCTTTCTATCAGACCCCGTCAAAGTGCCATTTGAGGCCTGAACGGCCAATTCTCTCATGCGTTGCAAGTTCTCAGTCACGCTGTTGAGACCCGCATCGGCCGTCTGCGCCGCAGAGACACCATCGCCCGCATTGCGCATCGCTTGGCCGATGCCGCGAACTTGACTGTCGATTCGACTGCTGATTGACAACCCGGCTGCGTCATCGCTCGCGCGATTGATCCGTAAGCCGCTGCTGAGCCGTTCGAAATTCTTTGATAGAAGCAGCTTGTTGAGATTCATATTGCGCTGCATTTGACGCGCACGCGCCGTGTCGTTGACCTTGATACCCATTTCTCACCCTCCGTGGTGCGACTCTTGGAAGTCTTATCACTCCGTATTATGATGCGAACTCGGCCAATTCTCAAGGCCTGTTGAGAAAGTGAGGTCCATCTTGAAGATTAATCGCCCCTTAGTCCGTGGCCGTTTTTTGCGTCGTTACAAGCGTTTCTTCGCCGATATCGAGTTAGATTCCGGTGACGTACTCACCGTTCATTGCCCCAACAGTGGCTCGATGAAAGGCTGTGCAATCGAGGGCGCGTGGGCATGGATTAGCGACTCGGAGAACCCGAAACGAAAACTCCGATATACCCTTGAAATCATTGAGCATAAAGATGAAAAAATATGTGTCAACACCCAGCGGCCCAATGGGTTAGTCGAGGAAGCGATCATGAGCGGCGTTATCCAAGAACTCAACGGCTACGAGACCATCAAGAGAGAAGTTCGATACGGAGACGAAAATTCGCGTATCGACCTGTTGCTCTCAACGGGGGATTCGATGTGTTTTGTGGAGGTAAAAAATGTGACTCTGCCCGGTGAAAATGGCCTCGTTCGGTTTCCTGATTCAGTGACAACACGAGGTACGAAACATCTGAGGGAACTGATGACTATGATCAAAGCAGGCCATCGATCCGTTCTGGTCTTCTGTGTTTCGAGAACGGAAGCGCAAGAGTTTGCGCCTGCGGCAGACATCGATCCAATCTACGCAGAAACCTTGATCAAAGCCCATAAAATGGGTGTTGAGGTCATAGCGTATCGGCTAGAAATCGAGCTCCCAACGTTAAAAATAAAGACTCGGATCCCGGTGAATTTAGACCTTTAATTCTGGGGCCCCTGAGGGGAAAGACCAACCATTGTTGTTTTTTCCTATGTGAAAAGGATATGGTGCGGCGCCCAAATGAGGATCGTAACCGTGCAATTGTCAATCGTAGTACCCGTCTATAACGAGGAAGAAAGCCTTCCGTTGCTGATCGCTGAAATCCATTCGGCCATCAAACCAGCCGCGCTAGCATACGAGATCGTTTTAGTCGATGACGGCTCGAGAGATGCAAGCCTCCAAGTCTTGTCGGAGCTTGCCGAATCTGATCCATCTCTTGTTATTATAAGCTTTCGCAGAAATTTTGGTCAGACTGCAGCCATGCAAGCCGGCCTAGACCATGCCCGTGGTGAGATGATCGCTCTCATGGATGCAGACCTGCAAAATGACCCAAGCGACATCCCTGGTATGGTCACAAAGCTACAAGAGGGCTATGACCTGGTCGCCGGATGGCGCGCCGACAGGAAAGACACATTTATTAATCGCAGGCTGCCATCAATCATTGCCAATAAGCTCATTAGCGTGACCACAAAAGTGCATCTTCATGATTATGGCTGCACGTTGAAAGTAATGACCCGCGATGTCGCGAAAGCCCTAAGGCTGTACGGCGAGATGCATCGTTTCATTCCAGCTATAGCCAACTGGTCGGGCGCTCGCATTCACGAGATGAAAGTCAATCATCGAGCACGGCAATTCGGCATTTCAAAATATGGGATTAGCCGAACCATTAGGGTGGTCCTTGATCTGATTGTGATCTTGTTCATACAAGGTTTCCTGGTCAAGCCGATGCAGGTTTTTGGACTCGCCGGTCTATTGAGTGGGCTCAGCGGCTTTGGGATCTGTGGGTGGCTTGCGGCAGAAAAGCTGATTTTAGGCACACCGCTCGCAAGCCGGCCGCTCCTGCTCTTGGGCGTCCTGCTGATTATTGTCGGCGTCCAACTCTTATCGTTCGGATTGCTCGCAGACCTCATGACTCGCACCTATCATGAGTCACAGGAAAAACGTACATACACCGTTCGGCAAACGGTGCTTGGGGCTGGGTATAGACCCATTGATCCGTCTGGATTCGATGAGACCGGACCTGCCGAAAAAAAGTCAGACATTCACAAGTCCGCTTAAAAGCGTCATAGAAATATGAGGCCTTATGAGGCAAACCTACGTCGCATGAAACTCTGAGGTTTGTCCGGTTCTTTCATTTCCTTTGATAAAAGGAAAACCCGGGGGTTTTGAAGGCTTTTACAGCCGTATAGTCTGAGCGTAGCAAGCCGTTCAATGCTCTAAATTTTCGATAACTTTCATTGTGAGACAGGACCAGGAATTTTGGCTTTTCAGCCTTGAGCTGCTTGATCAAAATCGGCCAAGGACTTTTGGGATCGAAAGCTGTGTTCTTGGTTGGGCGACGCCATGTGTTGGTCAATGTGGACGTAAAAACACCCAGCGATTTTGGAAAATGTGTCGCGATGGGGCGGTTCGCATGAAAATACACAGGCCAAGCCCACCGTCCCCAAACCCAGATCGGTTGATCAGGTTGACTGTTTTCCCTGATGTAACGCCCAATTTTTTGGGCAATAGGGTCACGGGCATGCTGCCGCCGCTTTCGAATTTCCTCAACTTGATCGACATCGTGGATCAGTGCTGGAGAGACCAGAAGCGTCGAACCAATCAGCACGATGAGCGGACGTAAACTAGACCCCAATCGAGACCAGTTTGACCATCGAAACCAAGGTAAGAGTACCCCATTGGGGTGAGCCGCAATAATGACCAGTATGGGAAGAAGCTGAAGATAATAGCCCTTGAAAAAACGTAGGCCCAAGGCTGCCCCTAAAAAACTGAGCACGAGGTGCAGGGAGATAAAGAGTCCCCGACCGGTCCACAGAGCGCCAGGGGTCACATTTCGGAAGATGGCCAATATCGCAAGTAAACTCGGTGTCGCAGCATACATCGCGAAACCAAGAAAACCATCACCAAGACGCAGGCCACGATCGGACCATGAGGTTTGGCCTCGCACATATTTCCAGCCACTTTCCGAGAAAAAATAGCTGCCGACGAAATTTAAGAATTCCCCGTGCAATGCATACCACAAAAGAATGGGTGCGAAACCAACTCCAAGACCGACCATGAACAGGGAAACAGCTTTCTTGGGCTCTAGAACACCGACCCAATCATCTGGCCAACTCAGCCGTTGACTCACCAGCGGTGCCAAAGCAAATAGCGGAAATAAAACCGCCGCTTGACGCTTTAATACACCCGCCATGGCAAGAATTAATCCCGTCCAAAAAAACCAGCGCAAGCGCCCGCTTTTAATAGCTAAGAGACAGCAAACCGTTGCCCAGATATAGGGGCCGATCATCCATGAACCATAATTCACATCGATGCTGTCTGTAATTGGAGATAAAGCCGCATAGAGCGTAGCGGCGACAAGTCCACACGAGCGTCCATAGAGAATGCGGCCAAGACAGAACACGCCCAGCAAGGCAAAGCAGGCCATGCCAACACCAAAACACTGAAGTGTGATCATCGACCGCTCAGACAAAGTCCAAATCAGGGCCGTCAAATAGAAGGTGCCTGGCGCTTTGTACTCGAGGTTGTCGATTAAGGGCAGCTTGCCGCTCAATATGAGGTCTGCATTTAAGGTTATGCCAGCGACATCTTCGTTGTGAAAGCCGGCCGTACCAAGTGCCGGCCAGCGCAACCAAACAGCCAATGCGACGAGTCCCAACAGGACGATATATGTTTGGGACTGGTGTCGATTCCTAAAAATCATAGTGGTCAGGTACGACCTGCACATCCGCCTGTCAAGTAAGTGTTCTTCGCAAAATTATTGAAAGATAATCAACCAAAGAGACAAAACGAAGATGCAATGATGACGTTGTCTGTAATACTCTGTAGACGTGATTAACTTGGCTACAGAGTTTTTTCTGACTTATGCGCGGTCTGCTAACGGTACTACTTCTCTTAATTGGAGCGTGTGATACGCCCGAAACTCTGCCCCTCGCCGTCGAGGATGCACAAACGGGCATCGTTGATTCAGGCATGATGGACAGTCGGGTCAATGATGCGGCTCCAGATGCGGCTGCGGATGCGGATGCGGATGCGAGTCAAATCCTGGATGCAGGTGACGTATCGAATCCGTTTGATATGGACTCGGCTGATGGGATCGCCGTCGATATGAATTCAGACATGGGTGTGGCAGCAGCCAACTGCCTGAGAGGTGAAACTGAGTCGGGCGGCTATGAGGTCCCCGCCTTTGAGCAGGTTGCCATGGCCTATGGAGGCCAGATGTCTTATCTGGTTTGGGCAGATGAAAGCGGTCTAAACCAATGTCGGATGGATCATGATGCTGTCTTCGATTCACCTCGGTTTCTGGTTGAATCTTTGACGGGAATCCAATGGGTAACGAGCCTGAGAGCTGGGGGGACGACGTGGATTGCCTATGGCGGATCAGACATTCCAATCCGTATCTATCAGGCACATAGACCAGTTGAGAGTCTAATGAGTCTGAGTAATCCCGGCACAACTTTAGTAGGCCAACCCATGCTCGCCGAGGCCGATGGCCAACTTGTCGTTGTCGGGGAAACTGAGGACGGTGCTGTCTCCTGGCACGTACTGCCTTCAGACCTGAGTGTTCTGGGTCCAACCATTGTGGACCGGTCTGGATTACCGAAGCCTGATAGCGTCGCCACAACGACGGGCGGCGTGTTGCTTCGATTTGGAGATTCCGGACAATGTGTCTTTATCAACTCAAGCACTTGGCAAGCACAGGGTAATTTGCCCTGTCGAACCGAACGGGGAGAGCTCATTTCGGACGGAGGCCAAGCACTCCTGTGGCACCTGGAACAATTGGGTGCTGAGCAGTTTATCAGTCTTCGATCTCTGTACGATCGCGACGGGATCCTAAGAGTCGGCAAGTTTGACATTACGGAGTTGATCTCATCTCAAGTCTACCGTGGGCAAAAACCACTCATCGGGCGCAGAACGATGACCTCACCTCAGCCGCGTCAGGGTGATATGCAGCTCTATTTCGTTGGCACCCAAAGCCTTTGGGAATCCATGGTTACATGGGATGGCGGCTGGCCTTGGGCAGATGCTCGAGCCGTCGGCTTTGCAGATTTACCAGATCGACGTCGTGATGGGCTATGCGAGGATGGTGAAATGGCCTGTACCAGCGACACTGATTGCGGAGAAAATGCGGTGTGCAGTGACGCAGCCCAGACGCGGCACGCTCTTGTCGTACGGTTTACACAAACACCCACACCGATCATTGAATATGTCCCGATCATCGAGCGACAGCTCCGCTCCACAGCCACGATTTTTGATGAGGATATTGCCTGTTCGCCTAAGCCAGAATCCTGCGATCGCCAGGATCAAGACTGTGACGGCTTAATCGATGATGGCCTCTGCTGTAGTACAGCTGACGAGACCAGGATTTTGAGAAGACGATTCCAAACCTTAGGTCCAGTCGAACAGTTTTTGATCGGCGATAATGAATGGCGTGATGCCTACTTGATCGCCTATCGGTATCGCGATGCCGAAGACCGGTCGAGGTGGGCCGCAATCAGGGCCCGATACGAATACGATAACCCTTTATCACCCACCCGAACGGCCATCGATTTAGACATTGAAGCCGTGGGTGACTGCAACCAAATCGATTCGTCCTGTTTAACATTTCCCAATGACGGGTCCAGTCCATTTAATCGACGTGCTGGCGAAGGACGCTACTTCAATGGTGTCGGTGGCGCTCGGGTTTTGATCGCAAGACATCTGGATATAAACGGTCAACCGGGACGTTGGGGCGTACACTGGATACATAGACAAAGAGATTTGCAGGGTACAGATGCAGCGCCTACGCTTTTGCCGGAAGCCTGTGACGACATATTGGCCGTTGATGCGCTGCGCTTACAAGATGGTGAATCCGTTGTCATCGTCTGTCGGGACAGGATTTTGAGACTGTTTGGTCCCAATCAGCAAGAGAATCTGGAGTGGCTTTTTACTAGCGCCGCCCTTGGTCGGATTCAACCCATTGAATGGGCGACGATTCGACGAAGGCTCGTGGCCGAACGACACGACACGGCATTTGATGTTCTCGTAGGATTTCGTTCAAGCCTCGGCAACATGAGACTGAGACTATACGATTTTGTAGCCGGGTCTCTGGCCGCACCGCTCAGCATCGAATATCCCGATATCTTAAATTTCGCTGAAGATGATGACCTGACAGACCCACTCTATCTAAGTGCTCAATTGGGTGGCCCTTCACTTCGCTCAGACAACGGCAGAATTCAGGCCTTGTTCAGTGAGCGCGATAACGAGGGAGAACGCATTTTAGCATGGCGTAACATTCTGACCTCAGAACAAGTCGATGGCACATCATTATCCGGGTTGTCTCACCAGCTATTTACAAGCGCGCCCATCATCGACGCAGAATCGGAAGCGCCCGCGCGAGGATTTTGGGCCATCGACACAGCGGGCGATTCGGGTGCATTTAATTTATGGGCAACGGAACCAATCCATGTCGAGATGGGTGACGTTGTAGCCTGGAGATCAATGAAGAGCGATTATATGAGACCCTTGGTTCAAATTGTGCGTGTAAACGAAGCCGGTACCGAATTTGAAGTGGGCGCTGTGGAACTACAATGCAGGGGTTTTTGAGTCAAGATTGAGCGTCATCTTGCGTGTCAGGTCGCACGGCCTTCGGTGATCGCGTTTCAAGAATTTTGGCGGACTCTTTTTCCAGCGATCGATCGAGGCCTGTGGTCTCAACCACTTGGTCGGTCATTTTGATCAACCAGTGACGCGGTAACAGAAAATGAATGAACACCGCACTGGATGCTGCGATGTGTAAGAGTGCAGCAAAATGAAACCCAGGCGCTTCTGACACCGTAAATACGCCGCCTGCGCGGAGGACTTCTCGAGCCGACACACGTTCTTCCCAAAGTGCAGCCGTCGCCAGGGTTCCTAAGATGAAAACCAATAAGGTGGTCACGCGGGAAATAGATGACCCATGATAATAACTGAAGAAATACCCCCTCAAAAAGGCAGCCAAAGCAACGTAGAGGCCAAAGGGCATATACCAGTCGGCAGCACCGCGTTCGCGCATGGATAAGATGGCAAGGAGCGCTGCCGTTCCCATGAAGGTGATGGTGACCAAATTAGCTGGATCAAAAAATGTCCATCCAAAGAGGCCCCGAATACCCCGAGGACCCACCGTCAAGATAGATTTAAAGCCTCTCTGGGTCAGTTCAGTCAGCTTTGAATCTGATTTATTGCTGCTATCGTCCATGCGCTGAGCATGCCTTTTCCCTGTTTACACGTCGAGTATTCCATTCCCGTCCGAAGGTCGATAGTTTTATGCTGAGAGTTCAAGGTCTTCCTAGAGTGACGGTGGCAGATTTGAAACCAATAGACATCATACGACTATCAGGTGCCAGTCTCGTCATCGCCATGTTGTTGGTCGGTTGGTGGGGTATCTTTGGCATCACGGGTGATCAGAACATCTTAAACAGAGCGATTGCTGGCGGTGCTTTGAGTCGAGAGTATCTAACTGCTGAGCCGTGGCGAATTATCTCCGCGCCACTCCTTCACCTCCATGCTGTTCATTTAGCAACCAATCTGCTGTTTTGTGGGCTACTGAGTATTGGATGCAGCCTAAACCGTTCGATGCGCTCTACAGTCAGTCTCTTTTTCATATCTGGATGGTTTGCGACAGTCGTTGGCGTGCTGACCCAACCTGGATGGTTTCTGGGCGCATCCGGCGCTATGTTTGGTCTTTTAGGGGCCATCATCGCGTCCCATCGACGCGCGCTCTCGAATGGCCGGCTCCTTTTGGTGAGCGTGGTTGCAATCTGCGTGTCGCTGCTCAGTAAGGGGGATGCTGTTGCACATGTGGCCGGACTGGTCAGCGGTGCGGTCATCGGTGATTTTGATATCTTTCGGCGGGATCGCGCCAGTCATTTTATATTGACCATTGCATGTCTAGGCATTGGGTATGGTCTTTATCAATTGACGTAACGCCATGATTTGATGTGACCACCGGGGCCATCACTCCAGAGACCAATGGTCTTCATAGAGCAGTCAATTCAATGAAAAGGCCCTTTCGTATCCTAGTCTAAGTCTAGACTCGTCCTGTCCTTCATGTCATCGATCCAAACAATGGCTGCATAATGAACAAATTGAAATTACTCTTGCTTCAGGCCAACAACCTTGATGAGGATGAGAAATAGAATCCTGGCGACCTAAATCTTTTTTCACCGCTGAAAGCTGAACCATATGCCATCTCGCTACGCGCGCCACTGGACTCTGAACCCTAAAGTCACATTTTTAAATCATGGTTCATACGGCGCATGTCCAAAAGAGGTACTGGCCTATCAACAAGAGCTCAGACAAACAATCGAAGAACAACCCGTCCAATTCTTCATGCGCGATATTTACGGTCATATAGACGACGCTCGTAAAACCCTTGCCCAGTTTGTCAAAGCGCGCGCACAGGATTTAGTGTTCATTCGGAATACGACTGAAGGCGTCAATTCCATCATCAGAAGTTTCGGTTTTACTCCGGGCGATGAAATACTGGTGACCAATCACGGTTACAATGCCTGCAAAAACATCGTCGATTTCGTGGCACAAAAAACAGGGGCTCGAGTCGTGGTCGCCGAATTTGGCTTTGAAGGAATCAACTCAGAGCACGTCATTGAAGCGATTTGGACGTCTGTAAGTCCAAAAACGCGTTTGGCTATCATCGACCATGTAACCAGCCCGACAGGTCTTGTATTACCCGTCAAAAAAATGGCTGAAAAGTTGGAACGGTCGGGTGTCCGAGTGTTGATCGATGGGGCCCACGGGCCGGGCATGCTCGACCTATCAATGCCCGATCTATCTGCCTCTTGGTATGTTGGCAACTTACATAAATGGGTCTGTGCGCCAAAAGGCGCCGCGTTTATGTGGATGCGAGAGGACGTTCAATCAAAAACTCGCCCAGCCGTAATCAGTCATGGCTTTGGACTTGACGCGAATGAGTTGGATCGCCCATGGCACCATCTTGAGTTCGATTGGGTTGGCACGCAGGATCCAACAGCCTGGCTATCCGTCCCGAAAGCAATTGATGTTTTGGACAAAATGGTCGACGGCGGCTGGGATGTGATTAGGCAGAGAAACCGTACGCTGGCTTTAGAGGCCCAACACCGATTGTCCATGGCTCTGGAGCGAGATAAACCTGTTCCGGACGCAATGATCGGCCATTTAGCCGCAGTAAAGCTCCCCAGTTCTAATCGACCTATATCACCGCTTTTCGGAACTGAATATCAGCAAATACTGCTAGACCAATTTGGCATTGAGGTCCCTGTCATCCCGTGGCCTGGGCCGTCTGATCGTCTTCTTAGAATCTCTGCGGCTTTACACAATGATTCAGATGATTACATAGTGCTATCAGACGCCATTGGGAAAGTTTTGCCATGCTGAGTATACGTAATGTCAGTCGACGATATGGTGATTTCATCGCTGTTCGCGAGCTCAATCTAGACGTCGACGAAGGCACTATTTTTGGTTTCCTCGGACCCAATGGGGCCGGTAAAACAACAACGATGAAAATGATCTGTGGTTTGATTCGGCCAACGGAGGGAGCCATTACAGTGGATGGTTTCGACGTTGTTAAATCGCCAATTGATGTAAAAAAGCGAATCGGCTATGTCCCTGACCGACCCCATCTCTATGAGAAACTCACAGCTCAAGAATACATGTACTTCATTGCTGGTCTCTACGGGATCGATTCAGGTCACGGAAAACGAAAGGCCAAGGAGTTGATCGAACTGTTCGGTCTGGGACATGTCAGCCACAAACTGGTTGAGAGTTTTAGCCATGGAATGAAGCAACGGCTTGTGATGGCATCGGTACTGCTTCATGAACCTCGGCTCATGGTTGTCGACGAACCAATGGTTGGCCTGGACCCGCAAGGGGCAAGACTGCTCAAAGACGTCTTACAGACCCAGGCTCATGAAAATGGCATGACGGTCTTGCTGAGTACCCATACCCTCGACGTGGCCGATGAAGTTTGCGACCGAGTGGCTGTCATCAATCATGGACAACTCGTTGCCAGTGGAACGACCGATGAACTGCGCCACGAAACCGGCACACAAGGTCAGCGCCTGGAAGAAGTCTTTCTTCAACTAACCCAAGAGTCTCAGGCGCCAGGCTAGCCCCGCAATTCTACAGTCAAGACGCCGTTTATTTGTCTGGAAACTCAAAGACAAATTCACCGTCTTTGACGTCGATCACAAGAGTTCCGCCATCAGCGAGCTGTCCGAAGAGAAGTTCGTCTGCGAGGGGTTGGCGGATATGATCTCGAATCGCGCGCGTCATTGGCCGCGCACCATTTTTGGCATCAAAACCCAACACCATGAGCTGTTCTATCGCCGCATCGCTACAGGTTAACGTGACCTGCCGATCTGCAAGCTGCTCAGCCAATTCGTCAATGAACTTCTTCGCGATCAAACGCATCACGTCGGATTTGAGGGGCTCGAAGCGAATTCGAGCATCGAGCCGATTTCTAAACTCTGGACTGAAGAGACGTTTATAGGCTGGATCGTCATCTCCTTTTAACTCATCGACGTCAGCAGAAAAGCCAGGCCGGTTGCGCTGTAGGTCGCGAGCGCCGATATTACTGGTCATGATGACAATGACATTCCTGAAGTCAGTTTTCTTGCCATTGTTATCGGTCAGGGAGCCGTGATCCATGACTTGGAGAAGCAAATTGAAGACATCGGGGTGAGCCTTCTCGATCTCGTCGAGTAAGAGCACCGCATGCGGCGTCTTTGCGACAGCATCAGTGAGTTGACCGCCCTGATCGTAGCCGACATAACCTGGAGGCGCACCGATCAGGCGACTGACCGTATGACGCTCCATGTACTCGCTCATGTCGAACCGTATGAGTTCAAGATTGAGAATCCGAGCCAATTGTCGACAGACTTCGGTCTTACCGACGCCGGTGGGCCCGGTGAATAAAAATGACCCGATCGGTTTGTCGGGATGAGCGAGCCCTGAACGACCCATTTTGACCGCGGATGCCAGCTGTTTGACCGCCTCGTCCTGGCCATAAATACAGCCGGCCAGCGAACTCTCGAGCTCCGCGAGTCGCTGCCGATCATCACCGGCGACAGATTTAGCGGGAATACTGGCCATGCGCGCAATGGTATTTTCGACGTCTTCGACGGTGACAGTCTTACGGTCATCCAGCTTCACAGCGGCCGCAGCTTCATCGATGATATCGATGGCTTTGTCGGGGAGGAAACGGTCGTTTAAGTAACGACCAGCAAGCACCGCTGCCTCTCTGAGGGCGTCATCGACAAATGTGACGCCATGGTAGGATTCATACTCGGGCTTCAACCCCTTGAGAATGGCCTCGGTTTCCTCGACCGATGGTTCACCGACTTCTATTTTTTGGAAACGCCGTGCCAGCGCTTGGTCTCGTTCAAAAATATTGCGATACTCGCGCCAGGTCGTTGCACCCACACATCGGATCTTCCCTCGGGCCAGCAACGGCTTGAGAATGCTGGATGCATCCATGGCACCCCCGCTGGCAGCACCCGCTCCAATCAACGTGTGAATCTCATCGACAAACAAGACAGCGTCGGGCAAAGATTCGAGCTGCCTGACAACTGCTTTCATTCGATTTTCAAAGTCTCCACGATATCGAGTGCCCGCGATTAAGGCGCCGACATCAAGGGAATAGACGGTGGCATCCTTAAGTGCATCAGGGACCGAGCCATTATCAATCGAACGGGCTAGACCTTCCACAATCGCCGTTTTACCGACGCCAGCCTCACCGACAAAAATCGGGTTATTCTTTCGCCTTCGACTGAGAACATGGATACACCGCTCCAACTCATCGCCCCGGCCGATCATTGGATCGATCCGACCTTCGGATGCTTCTTCGTTTAAGTTAACGGTGAATTTTTCCAGGGCTTGCTCAGGCTCCAGGGTGTCGGAATTCTCTTCGCCGTCGACAGCGAACATACCCCCACCAATAGATGAATCTTGGGCTTCATAATCGCCATCACCGCCTCCATGGGACACGTATTCCATGAGCGCAATCCGCGTAATACCTTGTGACTTGAGCAGGTAGACCGCATGGCAGTCTTCCAGTGCGTACATCGCGATCAGCACGTGAGGTCCTCCGACCAAGTCTCGCTCGGACGTCTGTGCGTTGATTACGGCGCGTTGGATGGCGGCATGAAAGCCCACAGAGGCTGCAGCTTCGACATCCATGTGAGCCGGTAGTCTTGGAATGCTCTCCGCAAGGAATTGCTCCAGCTCGTTTTTCAGCGTATCAACACGACCGCCACAGCGGCGAACAGCGCGTGCCGATACGGTGTCGCACAAGAGAGCGAGTAAGAGATGCTCCGTACCAGCAAACTCATGATGTCTGTGTTGAGCTTCGTCCAGTGCCGTGCGAATGGCGATTTGAAGTTCGGGTGTTAACTCAGCCATTACTCATCTTCCTCCTGGCCATCGTCATCGGCTTCAATGGTAAGCTTGAGTGGCATTTCATAGTCTCTCGCAAGAGATTCCACCTGCAGTTGCTTCGAGCGTGCGATGTCTAAAGGGTAGAGGCCAGCGATGCCCTTCCCCTGCGTGTGTATTTGCAGCATGAGTGTTGTCGATTCAGCATGTGACTTGTGGAAATATCGCATCAGCGCCATCACCACAAAATCTCGCGTTGTGTAGTCGTCATTATGAAAAATGACCCGATACAGCGGAGGCCGTTTCAATCGCCGACGGGTCAGTGTCTCAGTTTGACCCTGGCGATCGGGTCGCCGCTCATCGTCGCGTTGATTACTCAACTTCCACCTCTCATCACGTTAGATTGGCCGCAGTTAACTGATAGGACCCGGTCCGGCGCCTACCACCAAGAGCATTTAAACACTTATTGGGTTTCGTCAAGTTGAACCAAAGCACGAATTAGCTGCTCGCCATCAGGATGACAGAATAGCCAAACAGATTGAAGCCTGCGTGCAGCAAAATGCAAGGCCAAATGGTATTGCTTCTTAGCCTAAGCCAGCCTAATCCGAGGCCAAGAACACCGGTACCAATAGAGTTAGCGACGTCGAAATGTGCAATTCCGAAGGTGATTGCTGTCAAAACAATCACGGTCTGGTCGCTGACGAGGGCGCGCAAGGCATCAAAGAGAACGCCTCGATACAAAATTTCCTCCGCGATAGGAATTAAAATCACGATCATGGCTGCAACAAGGCTCGATTCCAATACGGTCGGATCCGTCAAGGTCACCAAATCGACTTGGTGATTGAGTTCATTGCCATGAACAAGGATACGGATGGCGTTGGTCATCAAAGCAAGAATAGGGGCCGCCAAAATGCCCATGATGAGACCGCCTGCAAGTAATTTCATGCTCATCTGTCTGGCAGCCCAGGAACGGACCTGGATGTCACTGCAGCGCCGGATGATAAAGGCAAGCGTAAGTAAGCAGAAAGGCGTCCAAATCATGATGGATACTTTCGGCCAGTTTCCTGGTAATTCGGCCCACCCGATCAATAGAGAGCCGAATAATAAAGCGGAGCTAGACACGATCAGCAAGCCAAATGCGCTTATGATCGCGGGCCCATAATGGTCTCGAAAGGCATCCATATGATTCAATTCACCACAAACACGCCCCTATTCTGACTCTGTGATAGAGTCTTGTCTACTTGGTTGATAAGACCTGACGGAAAAGGGAGATGAAGTCGTGAGCCAAAAAGAAAGTGTCATCTATGGTCTCAGAGCCGTGTGTGCCCTCGCTAAACACCGTCCGCAGGACCTCCGCCGAGTGCTCTATTTAAAAGATATTCGAAAAGAAATTGGTCCGGTTCTAAAAGCCACTGCAAACAACCGAAAACCCTATCGAGAAGTCGAGGTGGATGACCTCACACGCGTCGCGGGAACCCCACATCATGAAGGCGTTGTTGCCATCGCACAACCACGCCTGACTCAAGCGTTTGGTACGGCAAAGAAAAACCTTGAGAGAGCCAAATGTATCATTGCGGCCGACGGCATCACAAACCCTCACAACATGGGAGCAATTCTCAGAAGTATGGCTTGGTTTGGCGCTGACGCCTACCTGACAGACGAGAGTCGAACTGCGGTTAATCCGGCTGCACTGCGGGTCTCACAGGGCGGGGCCGAACACATACCGATCATCCGATGTTCACGACTTTCCGTTGCCCTACGTGAACTGCGCGAACAGGGCCTGTAATCTCCTCTTTAT
>MDTC01200604.1_pt1 | contig 17441 bp, 16 predicted proteins | sample 811181 | NCBI WGS metagenome assembly MDTC01 (sample SAMN05326644, study PRJNA326480) | marine metagenome | isolation source: seawater | place: Pacific Ocean: North | collected 2011 | reverse complement strand
TACGGGTGAAACATGAACTCTTCCAAAATAATACCCATAAGTATTATACAAACTACCTAAATAATCAGAATTTTTTTTTGCCCAACTAACGCCACCATCGTCACTTCTGTAAATTTCTGCTCCAATTATTGGTGTTTCAAACAAAACTGAATTGGCATCATCTAAGAAACTTTTAAGATCATTTGGTAAAATTTCTCGTGATTTTATTAATTTTTTTACTTTGATAGCATCGTATTGCTTGGGAAAACCATTATTTTTTAAAAATTTATTTAAGTCCATGTCGTTCAAGTTCTCGAATTCAATTGAACTCATTGTCTCAAATTCAGTTTTATCGATACCATTTGTAACTATATTTTTCTCTTTTGGACGTCTTAACTGGTTGTCAACGATAGCATAAATTGTGTTGTTATCAAAAATAGAAATACCAATTCTTCCAGTCCCTTTCCCATTTGGAAAACCACTTTGTTTGGTTGAAATAAGGCTCCAGGTTTCTCCAGCATCATTTGATTTATAAATAGCTGATTTTTCTCCGTCTCCTTTAAAGTTCCATGAGGACCTCTCTCTTTGCCAAGATGTAGCGAATTGAATGTTAAAATCATTTGGATTTATATCAAGGTCAATGATACCTGTATCTTCATCAATGTATAGGGTCTTCTCCCAATTTTTTCCTCCATCTTTTGTTTTAAATACTCCTCTTTGAGAATTTTTAGAGTATAAATGTCCTACTACACCTACAATAATTTCATCACTATTTTTTGGATTAATCTTGACTTTACCGATGTGGTGAGAATCATTGAGTCCAATATTGATCCAACTTTTTCCATTATCAACTGATTTTAAAATTCCAATTCCAGCATAAGAAGATCTCGATGAATTGTTTTCGCCTGTACCTACGATAATTATATTATTTTTCCAATCTACTGCAAAATCACCAATGTTTTGAGTATTTGCGTTGTCGAAAATGGGGTCAAATGTATTGCCATTATTATTTGTATGCCACAAACCTCCTGACGCATAAGCAACGTAAAACTCTTTTGGATCTAAAGGATTTACCTCAATATCAGAAACTCTTCCACTCATAACACTAGGACCAATATTCTCAAATTTTATGTTTTTTACAATTGAATTTTTCATCAATTCTGCTTGTAAAACCAACCCTTCGGTTACTTTATTAGGATCTGTACTTGTTTGAGCAAAAATTAAAACTGGAAAAGAAAAGAAAAAAAACTTTAATAGATTTTTCATTGGACAAAGATTTAATATTAAATAAAATTTAAGATATATTAAATATACTATTTTTGAGATTTAATTCCTTTTTAATATGAAGTACTCTAAAATCAACAACTCATTATTTGTAAAGAACAGAAGAAATTTTTTTAAAAAAATGATTCCTAAGAGTATTGTTTTTTTCAACTCTAATGATCTATATCCAGTAAGTGCCGATACAACACTTCCATTTGAACAACATCGAGATATTTTTTATTTATCAGGAATTGATCAAGAAGAAAGTGTTTTGCTTTTACTTAAAAACGAAAGGAATTCTAACATTCAAGAAATCCTTTTTTTAAAAAAACCTAACGAAACGTTAACTCATTGGGAAGGTGAAAAACTCAATGAAGAAAAAGCTTTTGAAATTTCTGGTATCAACACAGTATATTGGCTTGAGGATTTAGAAAAAATAATTAAAAAATTAATTGTTTCAGTAGAAAATATTTATATAAATACTAACGAGCATTACAGGGCCAAAGTAATAACTGAAACTAGAGAAGCTAGATTTAATAAATGGATTCAAAAGGAATATCCAAATAAAAATATTAAAAGAAGTAATCCAATTCTTCAAAGGTTAAGAGCGGTAAAAGATCCAATTGAAATTGAGCTAATTCGACAGGCATGTAAAATAACTGAAAAAGGCTTTAAAAGAGTTTTAAGCTTTGTAAAACCTGGTATTTGGGAATATGAAATTGAAGCTGAATTTTCTCACGAATTTTTAAAAAATAGATCACGAAAATTTGCTTATCAACCAATTATAGCATCAGGGAAAAACTCTAATATTCTCCATTATATTGAAAACAACAATATGTGTAAGAACGGGGATCTTATTTTATTAGATGTAGGCGCTGAATATGCTAATTATTCTAGCGATATGACTAGAACAATTCCGGTTTCTGGAAAATATAATAAACGTCAAAAAGAAGTTTACAATTCAGTATTAAAAGTGAAAAATGAAGCGACAAATTTATTAACCCCAGGAATTTTATGGAAAGATCATCATTCTGAGGTAGGTAAAATAATGACGTCTGAATTATTAAAGTTAGGACTATTGGATAAATCTGACATTCAAAATCAAACCAAATCAAATCCTGCTTTCAAAAAATTTTTCACACATGGAACTTCTCATCATTTAGGTCTGGATACGCATGATTACGGAGATATAAATTATCCAATTCAAGCCAATAATGTTTTTACAGTTGAGCCTGGCATTTATATAAAAAAAGAAGGTTTCGGTATAAGGCTTGAAGACGATGTTGTAGTTCAAAAAAATGGAAATCCAATTAATTTAATGAAAAACATTCCAATAGAAATTGAAGAAATTGAATCACTTATGAACTTAAAATGACTTCCAACCCCTTGATGTAATTGGAATTTTTTGTTGTGCTTTTGTAATTAAGTTAACACCATTTTTTAAGCTATTAATATGACCAATTACACTAAAGTCAGAATTATTTTTAATTTTATCAAAATCTTTTTGATTAATTGTAAATAATAACTCATAATCTTCTCCTCCACTTAAAGCTACAGTTGTCGAGTTTAAGTTAAACTCTTCACAACTAGACATTAGCTCTTCACTTACTGGAATTTTATCTTCATAAATATCACATCCTACTTTTGAACTATTACATATATGTATTATTTCTGAGGATAGACCGTCGCTAATATCAATCATTGAAGTTGGGATTAAATTAACGCCATAAAAAAAATCTATAATATCTTTTCTTGCTTCAGGCTTTAACTGTCTTTGAACTAAATATTTATATTGAGATAAATCTGGTTGATTTCTAGGATTAACTTTAAAAACTTCTTTTTCTCTTTTTAGAACTTGAAGACCCATATATGCGCTACCTATATCTCCACTAACTACTATTAAATCGTTTAATTTGGCTCCTGATCTTTTTACTATTGATTTTGAGTCTAAAGCACCAACCGATGTAATACTAATGATCAATCCTTTATTAGAGCTCGTGGTGTCACCTCCTACCAAATCAACTCCAAATTTTTTACATGCCGCATTAATTCCAAAATATAATTCATCTAGGGATTCCAAAGCAAACCTATTAGAAACAGCTATGTTTACAGTGATTTGAGTGCAAATTGCATTCATTGAGTATATATCCGAAAGATTTGCGACAACTGATTTATAACCTAAATGCTTAAGTGGCATGTAGCTTAAATCGAAATGCACCCCTTCAACTAACATATCGCTTGAAATTAAAACTTGTTTGTTTTGAAAATCTAAAATTGCAGCATCATCTCCAATCCCCTCAATAGAAGATGTGTTTTTAACACTAAAGTCTTTTGTAATATGATTAATAACTTCAAACTCCCCTAGTTCTGAAAGCTTTGTAAGTTTCGGCTTTGATTCTTTATTACTCAAAAAAGATGTTTTTTTTTCAAATATATATTAAATGAATTTATTACTAAACCTAATAATTTAGTATAATTCTAAAATACAACTATTTGCCACCTCGACATTGTAAAGAATGACAAATGATTTATATTTGCAAAATATTTAGTGTTTTTAAAAAATATGATAAAAGTTTCTGAACAAGCTAAAATTGAGGTTAAAAAGTTGATGGAAGCAGATGGTTTTGACAGCTCCTCAGATTATGTTAGGGTTGGTGTAAAAAGCGGAGGTTGCTCAGGCCTTTCTTATGATTTAAAATTTGACTCTTTGTTGAGTTCAGAAGATAAACTATATGAAGATAATGGCGTTAAAATAATTGTTGATAACAAAAGTTTTTTATACCTGATAGGAACAACTTTAGAGTTTTCTGGCGGTCTTAACGGTAAAGGATTTGTTTTTAATAACCCAAATGCAAGTAGAACTTGTGGATGCGGAGAAAGTTTTTCTCTTTAAAAAAATAAAAATGGCATATACTGAAGAAGAATTAAAAAAAGAATTAGAAACCCAAGAATATGAGTATGGATTTGTAACAGATATTGAAGCAGATACATTTTCCGTTGGGTTAAATGAAAATGTAATTAGAGCTATTTCTAAAAGGAAAGAAGAACCAAATTGGATGACAGAATGGAGGCTAAGAGCATATGAAGCTTGGAAAAAAATGGAAGAACCAGATTGGTCAAATGTAAAATATATAAAGCCTGATTTTCAAAAAATATCTTATTACTCCGCTCCCAAATCAAAAGATAAATATGATAGTTTAGATGAAGTAGACCCAGAATTATTAAAAACTTTCGATAAACTGGGTATTTCAATAAATGAACAAAAAAAACTTGCTGGTGTAGCAGTTGATATAGTTGTTGATTCTGTTTCAGTAGCAACAACTTTTAAAGAAACTCTTTCAAAAAAAGGGATTATTTTTTGTTCTATTTCTGAAGCAATAAAAGAATATCCTGATCTTGTAAAAAAATATTTGGGTAGCGTAATTCCTCAAAAAGATAACTTTTATAGCGCATTAAACTCGGCTGTATTTTCTGATGGATCTTTTTGTTACATTCCAAAAGGAGTTAAGTGCCCAATGGAATTATCCACATACTTTAGAATAAATCAAGCAGGTACTGGACAATTTGAAAGAACTCTAGTAATTGCTGACCAAGGGAGTTATGTTAGCTATTTAGAAGGGTGTACCGCACCATCTCGTGACGAAAATCAATTACATGCAGCTGTAGTTGAGCTTGTAGCATTAGATGACGCAGAAATAAAATATTCTACTGTCCAAAATTGGTTTCCTGGAAATAAAAATGGGAAAGGTGGGGTCTACAACTTTGTGACTAAAAGAGGAATCTGTCATAAAAATTCTAAAATATCTTGGACACAAGTTGAAACTGGGTCTGCTGTTACGTGGAAATACCCCTCTTGCATACTAAAAGGAGATAATAGTATTGGTGAGTTTTACTCCATAGCTGTAACTAATAATTATCAACAAGCAGATACGGGGACTAAAATGATTCATCTTGGAAAAAATACAAAAAGCACAATAATTTCAAAAGGAATTTCTGCTGGTAAATCTCAAAATAGCTACCGAGGACTGGTTCAGGTTAATGCTAAAGCTGAAAATGCTAGAAATTTTTCTCAATGCGATTCTCTTTTAATGGGTAATAAATGTGGAGCTCATACCTTCCCATACATTGAAGCAAAAAATAAGTCAGCAATGATAGAGCACGAAGCCTCTACGAGTAAAATTGGAGAAGATCAAATTTTCTATTGTAATCAACGAGGAATAGATACCGAAAAAGCTATTGCATTAATTGTCAATGGATTTAGTAAAGAAGTGCTGAATAAACTTCCCATGGAATTTGCTGTAGAAGCTCAAAAATTATTAGAAATTTCCTTGGAGGGATCGGTAGGTTAAATTATTAAAATAAAAAAATGTTATCAATAGACAATTTACATGTTAGTATTGAAGGAAAAAAAATCCTAAACGGAATTAATTTAGATGTTAGAGCTGGAGAAGTACATGCAATAATGGGGCCTAACGGATCTGGAAAAAGTACTTTATCGTCGGCTATTGCTGGAAATGAATCCTATGACATAGACAAAGGAGATATTTTATTTAAAGGGGAAAACATCGTAGAATTAGCTCCTGAAGAGAGATCTCACAGGGGAATTTTTTTGTCATTTCAATATCCCGTAGAAATTCCAGGAATTACAGTTACTAACTTTATAAAAACTGCTATTAACTCTAATTTAAAAGCCAGGGGAGAAAATGAAATGTCTGCGAGTAAAATGCTTAAAAAAATTAGAGAAAAAGCTGCTATGCTTGCAATTGATTCAAAATTCCTGTCTAGGTCGCTTAATGAAGGTTTCTCTGGAGGAGAGAAAAAGAGAAATGAAATTTTTCAAATGGCAATGTTAGAGCCAAGTTTATCTATTTTGGATGAAACTGATTCCGGATTAGACATTGATGCTTTAAAAATTGTAGCCGGTGGAGTTAATAAATTAAAAAATAAAAATAATGCAGTAATTGTTATAACTCACTATCAAAGGCTCTTAGATTATATAGTACCTGACTATGTTCACGTGTTACACGAGGGAAAAATTGTAAAATCTGGTGGGAAAGAACTTGCTCACGAATTAGAAGAAAAAGGATACGACTGGATTAAATAAATTAATAAATGCAATTAACAGAAAAATTAATATCGTCGTTTTTAGCTTTTGAATTAGATACAGAAATTAATTCGTCCGTTCATGGAATAAGAACAAAAGCGATTAAAAAATTTGAAGAATTAGGTTTCCCAAATAGAAAATTAGAAAGCTGGAAATACACATCCCTTAATAAAATAATTAAAGAAGATTATACCATTTTTTCTAAGAAAAAAAATGTACTTGATTTTAAAAAAGTTAAAAATTATTTTATTGACAATATTGAATCATATAAAATTGTATTTGTTGATGGTTTTTTTGATCCTTTTTTGTCTCAAACAAGTCACGAAGGAATGGATATTTGTATAATGTCTGCGGGGCTAAATAAATCTAAATATTCTAAAATCATTAAAAAATATTTCAATAAATCTGCTAATTCTGAAGATTCCATGACATCTTTAAATACTGCATTTTCTAAAGAAGGGGTCTACATACATATTCCTAAAAACATTGTTCTTGAAAAGCCTATTGAAATAATTCATTTTGCGACTGGAAATGAAGCTGCTTTAATGCTTCAGCCACGAAACTTAGTTGTAGTAGAAGAAAATTCTGAAGTTGAAATAATTGAAAGCCATCAGAGTTTAACCCAAAATCCAATCTTTACTAATTCAGTTACTGAAATTTTTGCTGAAAAAAATGCAAAAATTGACTATTATAAAATTCAAAATGACGTGATTAGTTCCAGTTTAATTGACAATACTTATATATCACAAAAAAGAGACAGCAATGTCAAAGTACATACCTTTTCATTTGGAGGTAAATTGACTAGAAATAATTTGAATTTTTATCAAAATGATCAATCTATTGATTCCACAATGAAAGGAGTAACTATTATTGATAATAATCAATTAGTAGACCATCACACTCTTGTTCACCATGCTAACCCAAATTGTGAAAGTCATCAGGATTACAAAGGTATTTTTTCAGGAAAATCAACTGGAGTTTTCAATGGTAAAATTATAGTAGATAAAATTGCTCAAAAAACTAATGCTTTTCAGCAAAATAATAATATTCTTTTGGATGACAAGTCTACCATTAATTCCAAGCCTCAATTAGAAATTTTTGCTGATGATGTGAAATGTTCTCACGGGTGTACAATTGGTCAATTAGATCAAGATGCATTGTTTTATTTAAGAGCTAGAGGAATTCCTGAAAAAGAATCAAAAGCTTTGCTTACTTACGCTTTTGCTAATAATGTTCTTGAGAGTGTAAGTATTCCAGAACTAAAATATAAAATAAAAAAAATAATTGCTGAAAAACTTGGAGTAAACCTAGGCTTTGATTTATAAAAAATGGTACTTGATATAAACAAAATTAGATCAGATTTTCCAATATTAAAAAGAAAGGTTAACGGAAACAACTTTATTTATTTCGATAATGCAGCTACCTCTCAAAAACCAAATTTAGTAATCAACTCTATAGTTGATTACTATAGAAATTATAACTCAAATATTCATAGAGGAGTTCATACTGTGAGTCAAGAAGCCACAGATGGATATGAAGGTGCGCGAATAAAAATTCAGAATCACTTTAATATTAAGAATTCGTGTGAAATTATTTTAACCTCTGGTACTACTCACTCTATAAATTTAGTTGCTAATGGGTTTTTAGATATTTTAAATGAAAAGGATGAAATTATAATTTCCGGTCTTGAACATCATTCTAATATTGTTCCTTGGCAGATGATGGCCAATAAAAATGGTGCTAAAATTAAAGTTATTCCAATTAACGAAAACGGAGAACTAGACATGAAAGTCTTTGATTCTATTTTAAATAAAAAAACAAAACTTGTTTTTGTTAATCATGTCTCTAATGCTCTAGGAACTATAAATCCTATAAAAAAAATCATTCGAAAAGCTCATAATGTAAATGCTGCTGTTTTAATAGATGGAGCTCAAGCGTCTGCTCACTTTAAAACAGATTTACAAGAATTAGATGTAGATTTTTATACAACTTCTGCACATAAATTATGTGGCCCGACAGGGATTGGAATGCTATTTGGAAAAGAAAAGTGGTTAAAAAAAATGCCCCCATATCAAGGTGGTGGAGAAATGATTTCAGACGTTACTTTTGAAAAAACCACTTATGCTGAGCTTCCACACAAATTTGAGGCAGGCACCCCAAATGTTTCTGGAGCAATTGCTTTTGGATTTGCTTTAGATTATTTAAATAAGTTAGGGTTTGATAATATAGAAAAATACGAATCTTCTCTTTTAAAATATGCTACTGACCAATTAAAAAAAATACCTGATTTAAAAATTTATGGTGAGGGAAAACAAAAAGTTAGTGTAATTTCTTTCAATGTAAAAGGAATACATGCATACGATATTGGAACCTTGTTAGATAAATTCGGTATTGCAGTTAGAACTGGTCAACATTGTGCTCAACCAATAATGGATCATTTTGGAATTTCTGGAACTGTTAGGGTTTCTTTATCGTTTTACAATACAAAAGAAGAAGTTGACAAGCTTTATATGTCTTTGAAGCAAGCTATTTCTATGTTGAGGTAATTTGTATCTTTGATTAATATTCTTTTTTATGGAAATTAAAGAAATTCAAGATGAAATTGTTGAAGAATTTTCTCTTTTTGAAGATTGGATGCAAAAATATGAACACATGATTGAACTTGGAAAATCAATTAAGTTAATTGATCCAAAAAATAAAATAGATTCCAATTTAATAAAAGGTTGTCAAAGTAAACTATGGCTTTTCGCTGAATTAAAAAATGGTAAAATGATTTATAGCGCAGATAGTGAAGCAATAATAACAAAAGGAATTGCTGCTGTTTTGCTTAGAGTCTTCTCCAATCAAACCCCTAAAGATGTCTTAAATGGCGATCTTAACTACATTGATGAAATAGGCTTAAAAGAACATCTTTCTCCAACTAGAGCTAATGGACTGGTATCAATGATTAAACAGATGAAATATTATGCATTAGCTTACAGCAATAAATAAAATATAAAAAATGAATTCTGAAGAACTTGGCGAAAAAATAGTAAGAACACTTAAGACAATTTATGATCCAGAAATACCTGTAGATATTTACGAGTTAGGATTAATATATGATGTGCTAGTTAATGAAGATAATCATGTTAAAATTATAATGACTCTAACCACACCAAATTGTCCCGTTGCAGAGTCCATGCCCTTAGAAGTAGAGGAAAAAGTTAAGTCATTGCCTGAAGTTATAGATGCCAAAGTTGAGCTCACTTTTGAACCGCCATGGAATAGAGATCTAATGAGTGAAGAGGCTAAATTAGAACTTGGATTTTTATAAATGAAAAAAGAAATTCTAAATAGAGTAGAAAACAGTAGTTTAAAAACTATTGATCTTGATTCATTAATTCCAAACAATCCTAGAGTCATATTTGATATAAAGAACTGGTTAAAGAACGACCTAATATTAATTGAAAAAGATTTTAGGGAATTGGTAAAGAATCATAACTGGGATCAGTATTCAGGTAAATTTGTTTCAATTCAGTGCTCCAATGATGCTATTGTTCCGGACTGGGCATATATGTTAATCTCAAAATCCTTGAAAGAGCTTGAAATAGAAAATTTTATTGGATCTCAGGATGTAATGGAGCACATGATTGTTAGAAAATTAATATATGATTTAGACTTAACAGATTTTATTAATAAATCTGTGATAATAAAAGGATGTTCTATAAAATCTATTCCAAAAGCTTCCTATTCTTTTTTAATAGATAGACTTCAGCCTATTGTCAAAAGGATAATGTTTGGAGAAGCATGTTCCTCTGTTCCAATTTTCAAAAAATCATAAATTTTTGATTTTGAAAAATCTGTTATACTTCACCTTTCTGATAATTTCATCTTTTGTTTATGCACAGCAAAATATAGACAGTTTAAATATTGATTCTATTTGGAAGAAAAATGGAACTGTAGCTTTTCTTGCAAATCAATCTAGCTTTAGTAATTGGTCCTCAGGTGGACAAAGTAATGTGTCAGGTACCTTGAAAGTTAATTATAATATTAATTATTATGAAAATGGCTGGGCTTGGGACACAAAAATTCAGAGTGCTTTTGGGTTAAATAAAACTGGTGGAAATAAATTTGTAAGGAAAACAGACGATAGAATAGAAATTAACTCAGTAATTGGGAAAAAGTTTAATAATAATTTAATTGGAAAATGGAGTTATTCCAGTTTTTTCAACTTTCAAACGCAATTTGCAAAGGGTTATAATTATGGGACAAATAGCGACGGTAATAATGTAAGAAGTGAAAAATCACGATTTTTTTCTCCAGCCAATATAATGTTAGGAGTTGGTTTATATTGGAAAAGAGACCAGGATTTCTGGATTAATTTTGCTCCGATGACTGCTAAATTAATTTTAGTAAACAGATTCTTCACTAGAGGTTTACAAGATGGACAAGCTTATTTTGGAGTAAAGAAAAATGGTAATAGCAGGTTTGAGCTTGGAATGTCCTTTCGTTCTTTTTTCAAAAAAGAAATTTACCAAAATATTACTTTAGAAAACAGCCTAAATCTTTACTCTGATTATTTATATAAACCTAAGAATATTGATTTTGATTATACTTTAGATATTATAATGCAAATAAATAAGTTTATCTCCACTAATCTTATTTTTCAATTTGTATATGACGATAACGAAATAAAAAAAATTCAAATACGCGAAGTATTAGGGTTAGGTGTCAATATCCAACTTTAGCTTATATCTGGATATAGAAAAGCATTATAAGGAAATCTAGTAATGTGTATTTCTCTTACTTTTTTATAAAGCTCTTTTTTTAGGTTGTTTATATCTGATTTGTTTAAGGCACAAATAAAATAAGCCTTGTTTTCATATTCTTTTGACAATACCGATTTTAATTTTTCTAAACTTTTATCCTCGTACTCAATATCAAATACATCCTTTACATCTAACATTTCATTATGGTATTTATCTGTCTTATTAAAAGCCATTAAGGTGGGTTTTTGAGTAGATCCAATTTCACTTAATATAAGGTTTACGGAACTGATATGGTCTTGATAATTTGGATGAGAAATGTCAATTACATGAATTAGTAAATCAGCTTCAGTGATTTCTGTTAAAGTACTTTTAAAAGAGTCTATTAACTGAGTTGGCAATTTTCGTATGAACCCAACTGTATCGGTAAGTAAAAAAGGCAGGTTTTCAACCACTACCTTTCTTACAGTTGTATCTAAAGTAGCAAACAGTTTGTCTTCAGCAAAAACATTTGCTTTTGAAAGAGAATTCATTAATGTAGATTTACCAACATTCGTATATCCCACAAGTGATACTCTAACTAAGGATCCTCTATTTCCTCTTTGAGTAGACATCTGTTTATCTATTGATACTAGTTTGTTTTTTAATATGTTTATTTTGTTTCTAACAATTCTTCTGTCAGTCTCAATTTCCGTTTCACCTGGACCTCTCATTCCAATACCCCCTTTTTGTCTTTCTAAGTGCGTCCAGAGACCTTTAAGTCTTGGTAAAATATATTGATACTGCGCTAGCTCTACTTGATTTTTTGCATAACTAGTTTTAGCTCTTTGAGCAAAAATATCCAAGATAAGACCTGTCCTATCAATAATTTTACATTTTAAAAATTTTTCAATATTTAATTGTTGAGCTGGACTTAATTCATCGTCAAAAATTACTGAATTTATATCATTGCTTTTGATATATGAGTTCAGCTCCTCCATTTTACCTTTTCCTAAAAAAAATTTTGGATCTGGTGATTCCATTTTTTGGGTAAATCTTTTTATTACCTCTCCTCCTGCTGTAAGAGTTAAAAAGCTTAATTCATCTAAGTATTCTTCTAAAATTTTTTTTGATTGATTTTTGGTAATTATCCCTACAAGAACTGTTTTTTCTAAAAGAAAAGAGTTTTTTTCTATCATATAATACTAACTCTTGTCTTTTTGAAACTTTAATTCAATATCGGTTCCGTCAAAAACAGCATAAGAAAAATAAGAAATCCAATCTCCTAAATTTATGTATCTAGAATGTTCTGAAAGTTTAATATCTAAGGGAAGATGCCTGTGACCAAAAAGAAAAAAATCAAAATTTTCTTTTTTCAAAATTTTCTTACAATACTGGGCTAGCCACTCATTTTCTTCTCCTTTAAATACTACATCTTCTTTTCCAGATAATAGTTTGTTTTTTGTTGAAAGATATTGTGCAATTCTTACACCAAAATCTGGATGAACCCACTTAAACAAAAATTTTGCAATGGAATTTTTAAATAGTTTTTTCATTCTTTTAAAACCTATGTCACCTGGTCCTAAACCATCTCCATGTCCAATTAAAAATTTTTTGTTATTGATAACAAATTTTTGAGGGCTATGAAAAACTTTGATGTTTAATTCCTTTTCAAAATATCCATTCATCCACATATCGTGATTTCCAACAAAAAAAAAGATAGGAACACCTGAATCGGACAACTCTGCTAACTTTCCTAAAACTCTAACAAACCCTTTGGGCACTACTTTATTATACTCGAACCAAAAATCAAATAAATCTCCTAATAAAAAAATTGCAGATGCATTTTCCTTAATTGAATCTAGCCATTTAACAAATCTTTTTTCTCTAACTAAACTATCTTCATTGTTTGGAGCTCCTAGATGGTTGTCAGAAGAAAAATATATGTTTTTTCCATCTTGAATTTCAATATTTGAAAAACTATCCATTTTTATAAAGCCAATTAATAAGTAAGTTAATATTTCCTAAATTCTTAATCAATTAATGTTCAATAAAATTATATGATCTTTTCATAGCAATAAAAAGGTAAATCACTTTGCTTTCTAAAAAATATTTTTTCTAGTTTGGTATACCCTTGGAGCTTATAAAATTTATTATTTTTTGGATTTCCACTAAATGTGTCTAAACGTATGGATTCATAACCATTTTTTAAGGTGAACTTTTCAGCATAATTCATTAAGCTTATAGCATATCCTTTTCCTTGGAAAGTTGGATGAACAGCCAATCTATGTAAATAGATGTTTTTTTCATTCTTAGTTAACCATTTAACATTTTTATACACCTCATCCATTTCGCTTGAAACACACAAACAACCTATAACAATATTATTTTCCTCTAAGACAAATAAACATTCATCTAAAACATCTTGAGAAAATATTTCTTTATTGGGATATTGCTCGTTCCATTGAAATATGTTTTGAGAAATCATGTGTTTAGCACAAGCATTGGTGATTTCAATAATTCTGTTAATGTCTTTATTTGTTGCTAATCTTATTTCCATTAAAATCAATTAATCTATTGTATTTTGGACAGAATTTTTTTGATTAATTATTTTTACATCGTTAATTGTTTGTTTTATTTTGAAAAAATAACCAAGCAATATTAAAAGAAATCCTAACCAAAGAATCAAACGAAATCTTTCTTTTTTCATCCCTCTAAAAATAATCATTTCAAATTAATTCAATACTTAAACAGTTTACATATTAAAAATATTTAAAAATGTAAAAATATAATTTGAAAATAAAACACAAAAAAAGGGGAAATAAATTTCCCCCTTTTTTCTTTATGTAAAAAACTAATTATTACTTAGCCCACCATAGTTTGGTTCCTTGTAAATCAGCTCCTTGTATAGCATTTGCAGCATTAACATTAGCAGCATTCTTATTGTATGCTGATCCTCCATATCTCATTCTTTGAGGGTAAACCCCATTAAGATCTCCTAAAACATAAATATCCTGATCTGTAAGTGCAGTTCCAACTCCAGGAAGTACTGGTACGCCTGAGTCTCTAACAACAGCCCAAGCCTCAAGACCATCAGTATAATGAGCAATCCATCTTTGAGTTGCAACTTGTGCAAGCTTTTCAGCTGTAGTTCCACTTAACGTAGCGATAGACTCATTAGCAAGAAAAGCAGTTATCTGTGCCGAAGGAACACCCCACTGTTGCATAGATTTAGTTATACCCATTTGATAATGACCATTAGCACCAGATCCGATACCTTTTATAGCAGCTTCAGCTAACATTAAGTGTGATTCCGCAGCTGTCATAACAAGCTTAGGAGCAATTGGGTTTCCAGTATTTTTAGCTCCAATAATATAATCCGTTGGCTTTGAGAACAAATTTGTATATAAATAAGGCTTAATCTTACTGTTCAATCTAGTTGGTTGCCCAACATAATGTTCGAAAGTAGCAGCATTACCAGCAGGAACGGTAATTGTAACTGTTCCATCGGTAGCAGTAGATTCTGTTATAGTCAAACCGCCTGCTTTAATATGATCTGTTAAATATTTAACATGTTTTGGATACAAAGCAACATTAGAACCAGTAGTTGGTTTAGTTAATACAAAAGTTCCTCCCTTAACTGGGTTAGCAAATTTCATAAGCCTTGGATCTTTATTATCCCTTAAAACATCTATTAATGTAGATCCAACGTTCCAGTGGCCTCCACCATAAAATGGATGCCATATGTCTCCATAAGAAGCACTTGCCCAAGTAGAAATTTCATTATCACTTGTTACTACAGCATCCCTGTCTCCAAGTACACCACCAGCTATTGCAGCAGTTGCAGTAGCGACAGAAAAGTCTTCTCCAGTAGCTCCGTGAGCCCTAAGAGCTAACTTGAGCTTTAAACTATTTGCGAGCTTTTTCCAACTTTGCATATCTCCATTAAAAAACAAATCATTGTCTGTAAGTAACTCAGGACCTACTCCAGTTACTGTTTCAGATCCAATTGTAGTGATTGCTTCATCTAAATCAGCAATAATTCCCTTGTAAATGGTTTTTTGATCGTCTAACTTTGGAGTTACTATATCTGGATCAGATGCTTCAGTGTAAGGAACCATTCCAAATGTATCTGTATACCTTTGGTAATAAAGACCCTTTAAAATTAAAGCTATCGCATAATATTGCTTGTTCTCTAATGTACCACCAGTTTTTACAAAATTTGTAAAGGCAGTTAAGGTACCATTAGTTCCAGCTTGCCAGTCATATACAGCACCTGTATAACCAGCACTGTAAGTGTAACCTAATCCATCACTCCACCAACATGCTTTAAATCCGAATGTCGTGTGTCCTGAATAACGATCTACGTGAATTACTGGCCCTCTCCAATATGGATATCTGTTAGGAGCATAAATTCCCGTTTGTACGTTAGTTACGAAGTATTTTGCACTAACATCCGCAGCAGTTAGAGCGTCCGTTCTTTCGTTAATCTCATCAAAATCAGATGTACATGAGATTACAAAAAATACGGAAAAAATTAAAATTAGTATTCTGTTTTTCATAATTGTTTATATTAAAATTTTAAAGTTAAGTTAAGACCAAGACTTCTAGTTGAAGGTAAATTACCAGATGAGATACCTTGTCCTGAAAGGTTTGTACCAAGCATTTGCTCAGGATCAATATCATCAGCTACCTTATCAAAGAAAAACAAGTTTCTTCCAATTACTTGAATGCTTGCACTTTCAAGACCCATTAAGCTTACATCAGGGAAGTTATATCCAACTGAGAATTCTCTAAGTCTGATGTTAGTTTGGTCGTATACGTGGTTTTCAGCAATTGCTGACCTTGTTTGCCAGTACTCTTGTCCAGTCAATGATTGGGCGTTTGCAGCTCCTGCAGGATCTAGTCCCACTAGAGTAGTTCCTGTTTCTCTGTAAAGCAAAGATCTAGCTGAAACTCCTTGAGAATCAAGCTGAGCTGATTCTTCAACGAAAATTTGTCCTCCAAATCTTCCGTCAATCAAGAAATTTACACTCCAGTTTCCATATGTCATAGTATTACTTAATCCTCCCGTCCAGTCTGGCTGAGAGTTTCCAAGTAATTGGTCAGGGTTGGAAGCAATTGGACGACCATTCGCGTTAACTAAGTGGTTTCCATTATCATCTTTAGACCAAACAGTTCCGTAAATATCACCTATTCCTCCACCAACTTTCCCTTGAACACTTAAGTTTCCAGAGTTTGTTGTAGTGTAAACAAGTGTATCGATTCCGTCAATTAAACTAACTAATTTGTTATTGTTTTTAGAGTAAAAAAGTGAACTAGTCCATGAGAATGCCGGTGTATCCCAAACTGGGAATCCTAAACTCACTTCAACTCCATCATTAGTTACTTCTCCAACATTTTCAAGGAAGAAAGAGTAACCAGTTGCAGCAGGCACAGGAACTCTAAAGATTAAATCTGTTGTTTTAATGTTATAAACAGCCACATCTAAATTAACTTTGTTGTTAAACATTGACAGTTCTATACCAAACTCTGTTGATTGTACATTTTCTGGCTTTAAGTTTGGATTTAATCTTGTAGACGGAGCATTTAAAGTCGTAAGACCAAGATATCCCGCACCAGGAACACTAAAAGTTTGTACTAACTGGTAAGGATCTGTATCGTTACCAACATTAGCAATACTTCCTCTTACTTTGAACATGTCGATCATGTCTACATTAATAAAATCTTCTAGAAGAACAGCGACGTTTGCAGAGCCATAAAAAATAGATCTATTATCTGCAGAAAGTGTAGAAGACCAGTCGTTTCTCGCAGTTAAATCTAAATACAAGAATCCATCGTATGCAAAATTAGCTGCTGCGTAAGCTGAATTCACCTTTTTGGTTTGCATCGGTGTATCTGAGATAATTTGATTGTTCGTGTTATTAATAAAGGCTTTACTAGGAACTTTAAAATCCTCACCAAAAACATTTAGTCTTTCGTATGTTCTTTTAGATAAATTTCCTCCTAAATTAAATACTAAATTCAAATCTGAAGTTATATCAGTGGTAGCAGTTAATAAAAAGTCTGTATTAAGTTCTCCACTTCTTGAGGTACCATTATTCATTCTACCAGATGAATAGTAGTGGTGACCTGGTTGTCTAACGTTGAATGTATTAACACTAGTAATGTCAGCTCCAACTCTTACAAGTCCACTTAACCAGTCAGTGAATTCATAATTAATATTTGCAAATCCAAAGAATCTTCCTCTTTTTTCTCTATCTACATCATTTTCTAGCATCCAATATGGATTTCCAGTTGTTGATTGAGCAGGATTGTAACTTATAACTTTATAATCTGCAGGACTTGCAGGGTTAGCTTTTTGCCAATTT
>MDTC01015519.1_pt1 | contig 17442 bp, 13 predicted proteins | sample 811181 | NCBI WGS metagenome assembly MDTC01 (sample SAMN05326644, study PRJNA326480) | marine metagenome | isolation source: seawater | place: Pacific Ocean: North | collected 2011 | reverse complement strand
CTAACGGAAGTGGGCTCATTTTGAGTTACCAACCATAATTAATTTAGATATATGCCCAATTGGAAAAAAGTTGTCGTTAGTGGTTCTAACGCAGAATTAAACAAATTAAATGTATCCACAGCACTTACCGCTAGTGGACTTATCTATCCAACCTCAGATGGTTCAGCAGACCAAGTAATAAAAACAGATGGATCCGGTAACTTATCATTTGCCTCAGGTGTAGGTTCTCAAGGTACAACAGGTGCCCAAGGTACTACTGGTCAAAAAGGTGCAAAAGGTGCTCAAGGAGCAACTGGTACAACAGGTACTCAAGGTGAAACTGGTCCAATTGGTAGTCAAGGTATTACAGGTGCTCAAGGTACTCAAGGTACTCAAGGCACACAAGGTATTCAGGGAATTCAAGGTATTACTGGTGCACAAGGTGCAACTGGAACTCAAGGTACCCAAGGAACAACAGGTACACAAGGTGAGACTGGTACACAAGGAACACAAGGTACTCAAGGTACCCAAGGTATACAGGGTATACAAGGTGAAACAGGTGAAAAAGGTCAAAAAGGAGAAAAGGGTGCTCAAGGAGAAACTGGAACTCAAGGTGCTCAAGGTATAACAGGTACAAAAGGACAAAAAGGAGCTGAAGGTGATCAAGGTGCTCAAGGTATACAAGGTATACAAGGTATTCAAGGTATAACTGGAACACAAGGTGCAACTGGTACACAGGGAGCTACTGGTACACAAGGAACACAAGGTACTCAAGGTACCCAAGGTATACAAGGTATTCAAGGTGTTACTGGTACTCAGGGTACTCAAGGTGTACAAGGTACTCAAGGTATTACTGGTACAAAAGGTCAAAAAGGAGAAGTAGGTGCTCAAGGTGAAACCGGAACTCAGGGTATACAAGGTATAACTGGAGCACAAGGAACACAAGGTACACAGGGCACACAAGGAATTCAAGGTATACAAGGTATACAAGGTATAACAGGAGCTCAAGGTACTCAGGGTATAACAGGTTCACAAGGAGCAACTGGTCAAAAAGGAGATACTGGGGTACAAGGTGAAACAGGAACACAAGGTACAACTGGTACACAAGGTGAAACAGGAACACAAGGTACAACTGGTACACAAGGTATTCAAGGTATTCAAGGTATTCAGGGTATTACAGGTGCTCAAGGAACTCAAGGTACACAAGGTATTCAAGGAACTCAAGGTATTCAGGGAACTCAAGGTATTCAAGGTACAACTGGTGCACAGGGTGAAACAGGTAACCAAGGTATTCAAGGTATTCAAGGAACACAAGGTATTCAAGGTATTCAAGGTATTACTGGATCAAAAGGTGCTCAAGGAGAAACTGGAACTCAGGGTACTCAAGGTATTCAAGGTATAACAGGAGCTGGAACACAAGGTACAACAGGTACTCAAGGTATTCAGGGTACAACAGGTACACAAGGAATACAAGGTATTCAAGGTATTTCTGGTTCTTCTACTGATGGTGTAAAAGGACAAAAAGGTGAGTTAGGAACTCAAGGAGCAACTGGAGCTCAAGGTATTACTGGTTCTCAGGGAACAACTGGAACGCAAGGTGCTACTGGTACACAAGGTAATACTGGTACACAAGGTACAGATGGAACTCAAGGTGAAACAGGAACTCAAGGAACTCAAGGTATTCAAGGTATTACTGGTGCACAAGGAACAACTGGAACACAAGGAACAACTGGAGCTCAGGGTATTCAAGGAACAACAGGAACACAAGGTACTCAAGGAATACAAGGTATTACTGGGGCACAAGGAGAAACTGGTACACAAGGTACTCAAGGTATTCAAGGTACAGATGGTAATTTTGGAGGTAATTCTTTTGATTATTCATTTGATTCTTCTACAAGTGCAGCAGACCCAGGTTCAGGTGATATAAGATTAAATAATTCAACACAAAATAGCTCTACAGCTGCTTATATTTCTCAAAATGATGGAGGTGGAGCAAGTATTGAATCAACTTTACAAACTTTAGATTCAGTAACTTCCGCAATTAAAGGACATATTAGAATTTCTAATAGAACTGATGCCACCCAATTCTTAACATTTGCTATAACAGATTTAACAGATAATGGTTCTTGGTGGACTTTAGATATTTCTAATGAAGCAAGTTCAGCTGCTTCACCATTTTCAAATGCTGAAGATATAATTTGTTCTTTTGTTGCAGTTGGAGACAAAGGAGATACTGGTGCTCAAGGTACACAAGGTACAACAGGTGCACAAGGTATTCAAGGTATACAAGGTATAACAGGTACTCAAGGTGCTACAGGAATACAAGGTACAACAGGTAATCAAGGAACTACAGGTCCTCAAGGTACACAAGGAATTCAAGGTATAACTGGAGCTCAAGGTACTCAAGGAACACAAGGTGTTCAGGGTATTCAAGGAACTCAAGGTATTCAAGGAACAACTGGTACTCAAGGTACTACTGGTACTCAAGGATCTACAGGTACACAAGGTAATACTGGTGATCAAGGTTCAAAAGGACAAAAAGGAGAAATTGGTACTCAAGGTACTCAAGGAATACAAGGTATACAAGGTATAACAGGAGCACAAGGAACACAGGGCACACAAGGAATTCAAGGAACTCAAGGTATCCAAGGTATTACAGGTGCACAAGGTACACAAGGAATTCAAGGTATAACTGGAGCTCAAGGTACTCAAGGAACACAAGGAATTCAAGGTACACAGGGTGTTCAAGGTATAACAGGTAGTGAACCAATTACTGATGCATTTATTGTTACAGTAGGAGGTGGTGTTTATATTATAGATGGATCATCACAACCAACATTAGAATTATTAAGAGGATTTACTTATACATTTGATCAATCAGCTGGAACAAACAGTACTCACCCAATAGCTATTTCAACAACTAATGATGGTACTCATAACGGTGGATCTCAATATACAGATGGTTGGAGTACAAATGGCGGAACAGCTGGTACTGATTTAATTTCCACATTTAAAGTACCACAAGATGCGCCAAATACATTATATTATTATTGCCAGAATCACTCAGGAATGGGTGGTCAACTTGATATTGAAACTTTATCAGATGGTGCTCAAGGTACTCAAGGTACTCAAGGAACACAAGGTATTCAAGGTACACAAGGTATTCAAGGAATTCAGGGTACTATTGGTTCTCAAGGAACTCAAGGTACACAAGGAACACAAGGTATACAAGGTATAACAGGTGCACAAGGAGCAACTGGAACTCAAGGTACAACCGGTGCTCAAGGTATTCAAGGTACAACTGGACAAAAAGGTGCTACAGGTGCTCAAGGTCAAACAGGAACTCAAGGTATTCAGGGTATTCAAGGTATTACTGGGGCACAAGGAGAAACTGGAACACAAGGTACTCAAGGTATACAAGGTATAACTGGTGCACAAGGAACACAAGGCACACAAGGAATTCAAGGAACACAAGGCACTCAGGGAGTACAAGGTATTCAAGGTATTCAAGGTACACAAGGTACTCAAGGAATACAGGGTATAACAGGAGCACAAGGAACTCAGGGAACTCAAGGAATACAAGGAACACAGGGTACACAAGGTATACAAGGTATAACAGGAACTCAGGGTACTACTGGTACACAAGGTATTCAAGGTACTCAAGGTACTACTGGTTCAACTGGTACTCAAGGTGAAACTGGTACACAAGGAACACAAGGAACACAAGGCATACAGGGTATAACTGGAACTCAAGGTACACAAGGTACTCAAGGTATTACAGGTACAAAAGGACAAAAAGGAGAAGTAGGTGTAACTGGTGCTCAAGGAGAAACAGGTACTCAAGGAGAAACTGGAACACAAGGTACTCAAGGAATTCAAGGTGCTACAGGAACACAAGGAACTCAAGGTATTCAAGGTATACAAGGTATAACTGGTACACAAGGTACTCAAGGAACAACCGGTACACAAGGAACAACTGGTTCACAAGGAACAACTGGTACACAAGGTACAACTGGTGCACAAGGTGTTCAAGGAACACAAGGTATTCAAGGAACTTTAGGACAATTAGGTGCTCAAGGTATTCAAGGGATACAAGGAACACAGGGTACTCAAGGAATTCAAGGTATTCAGGGAACACAAGGAGTACAAGGAACACAAGGTGTTCAAGGAACACAAGGTGTTCAAGGTACTGATGGTAACTTTGGAGGTAATTCATTTGATTATACTTTTGATACAGGTACAGGAGCTTCAGATCCTGGTACTGGAAAAATAAGATTAAATAATTCAACACAAAATAGTGCTACAGCTGCTTATATTGATCAAACTGATGATGATGGTAATAGTATTGCTTCAACACTACAAACAATAGATAGTGTAACATCAGCTGTAAAAGGACATATTAGAATCTCAAATAGAACGGATGCAACTCAATTCTTAACATTTGCAATTTCCGATTTAACTGATAATACTGGTTGGTGGACTCTTAACATAACAAATGAAGCAGGTTCTGCAACATCTCCTTTTAGTAATGCAGAAGATATTATTTGTTCATTTGTAAGTACAGGTGATAAAGGAGATACTGGTGCTCAAGGGACAACTGGGGCTCAAGGTATTCAAGGAACACAAGGTGTTCAAGGTATACAGGGTATACAGGGTGTACAAGGAATTCAAGGTACAGCAGGTTTAACAGGTGCACAAGGTGCGGTTGGAACTCAAGGTGAAACTGGTACTCAAGGTATTCAAGGTACAACAGGACCTTTAGGAGTACAAGGTGCTGAAGGTGAAGTAGGTGCACAAGGTATTCAGGGAACTCAAGGAATACAAGGTATAACTGGGGCACAAGGAATCCAGGGTACTCAAGGAACAACTGGTTCACAAGGTACAACTGGAGCTCAAGGTGAAACTGGACAAAAAGGACAAAAAGGAGCAGTTGGTACTCAAGGTACTCAAGGTATAACTGGACAAAAAGGTGATACTGGTGCACAAGGAGCAACTGGAACTCAAGGTACTACTGGTGCTCAAGGTATTCAAGGTATTCAAGGTATAACAGGTGCTCAAGGAACACAGGGTACACAAGGTATTACAGGTACAAAAGGACAAAAAGGTGCAACTGGTGCTCAAGGTGAGACAGGAGAAAAAGGACAAAAAGGAGAAATTGGAGCTCAGGGAACACAAGGAACTCAAGGTACTCAAGGAATACAAGGAATACAGGGTATTCAAGGTATTACAGGAGCTCAAGGTACTACTGGTACACAAGGTACTCAGGGTATACAAGGTACTCAGGGTATACAAGGAACTCAAGGTATTCAAGGTACTCAAGGAATTCAAGGTATAACAGGTACAAAAGGACAAAAAGGACAAAAAGGAGTTACAGGTGCTCAAGGAACTACAGGTAACACTGGTGCTCAAGGTATAACTGGTTCACAGGGTATTCAAGGAACAACTGGTACAACTGGTTCTCAAGGAACAACTGGTACACAAGGTACTCAAGGAACCCAAGGAATTCAAGGTATTCAAGGTATTACTGGAGCTCAAGGTACAACAGGTCAAAAAGGTGCAACAGGTGCCCAAGGTACAACTGGTACACAAGGTGAAACTGGAGCTCAAGGTACTACAGGACAAAAAGGTGCAACTGGAGCTCAGGGTATAACAGGTACAAAAGGACAAAAAGGAGAAGTTGGTGCTCAAGGTATTCAAGGTACTACAGGTAATACTGGTTCTCAAGGAACACAAGGTACTCAAGGAATACAAGGTATACAGGGTATAACAGGTGCTCAAGGTACTACAGGTGCTCAAGGTATTACAGGTACAAAAGGACAAAAAGGTGCTACAGGAGCCCAAGGAACTACAGGTGATACTGGTACTCAAGGTACTCAAGGTATCCAAGGAACACAAGGTACACAAGGTATTCAAGGTATAACAGGTACAAAAGGACAAAAAGGACAAAAAGGTGCTACTGGAGCTCAAGGAATTCAAGGAACACAAGGTATTCAGGGTACACAAGGTATTCAGGGTACAACAGGTTCAAAAGGACAAAAAGGTGCTACAGGTGCTCAGGGAGTTCAAGGAACACAAGGAATACAAGGTACCCAAGGTACACAAGGTATACAAGGTACAGATGGTAACTTTGGTGGTAATTCATTTGATTTTACATTTGATTCATCTACATCATCTGCTGACCCAGGAACTGGTAAAATAAGATTAAATAATTCAACTCAAAATTCTGCAACACTTTCATACATTGATGAAACTGATGATAATGGAACAAGTATTGCTTCTACATTATCAACAATTGATAGTGTTACTTCAGCAGTTAAGGGACATATAAGAATTTCAAATAGAACAGATGCAACACAATTCTTAACATTTGCAATTACTGATCTAACAGATAATGGAACTTGGTGGACATTAAATATAACAAATGAAGCAAGTTCAGCTACTTCACCATTTAGTAATTCAGAAGATATAATTTGTTCTTTTGTTACAACTGGTGATAAAGGTGATACTGGTGCTCAGGGTATTCAAGGTACTACTGGTTCAAAAGGACAAAAAGGTGCTACAGGAGCTCAAGGAACAACTGGTTCTCAAGGAACTACTGGTACACAAGGTACAACAGGGCCTCAAGGTAATAAAGGTGCAACAGGTGCTCAAGGTATTCAAGGTACAACAGGACCTGTAGGACCAACTGGACCTAAAGGACAAAAAGGAGAAGTAGGAGCTCAAGGTAATAAAGGTGCAACAGGTGCACAAGGTATTACTGGTACAACTGGTCCACAAGGAAATGTAGGACCACAAGGAGATAAAGGTGCAATTGGAGCTACAGGACCTCAAGGTAATATTGGAGCTCAGGGTGTTCAAGGTATCCAAGGTACTACTGGTTCAACGGGACCTCAAGGTAATATTGGTGCTCAAGGTAATGTAGGACCTCAAGGAGCAAAAGGTGGTAAAGGTGATACTGGTCTTCAAGGTATAACTGGTACAACAGGACCTCAAGGTAATGTTGGTGCTCAAGGTTCAAAAGGTGCAATTGGAGCAACAGGACCTCAAGGTAACGTTGGTGCTCAAGGTATTACTGGTACAACAGGTGCACAAGGTGCAAAAGGTGCAATTGGTTCTCAAGGTAACGTAGGACCTCAAGGTGCAAAAGGGGCAATTGGTGCACAAGGTGATACAGGACCTCAAGGTAATGTAGGACCTACCGGACCAAAAGGTGCAATTGGAGCAACAGGACCTCAAGGTAATGTTGGTACACAAGGTACTACTGGACCTCAAGGTGCTAAAGGTGCAATAGGTGCTCAAGGTAACGTAGGACCTCAAGGTAACGTTGGACCAACAGGACCTAAAGGACAAAAAGGTGCACCAGGTGCTCAAGGTAACGTAGGACCTCAAGGTAACGTTGGTGCTCAAGGTGCTAAAGGTGGTAAAGGTGATACTGGTCTTCAAGGTATAACTGGTACAACAGGACCTCAGGGTAATATTGGTGCTCAAGGTAATGTAGGACCTCAAGGTAATGTAGGACCTACAGGTGCAAAAGGTGCAATCGGTTCAATAGGACCTATAGGACCAGTAGGACCTCAAGGTAATGTTGGTGCTCAAGGTTCAAAAGGTGCTATTGGTGCTCAAGGTAATGTGGGACCTCAAGGTGCTAAAGGTGCAATAGGTGCTCAAGGTAATGTTGGACCTCAGGGTAACGTTGGACCAACTGGTGCTAAAGGACAAAAAGGTGAAGTAGGATCACAAGGTCCTCAAGGTAATAAAGGATCAATTGGAGCTCAAGGTAACGTAGGACCAACTGGACCAGGTGTAAGTACTGGTTCAGATACACAAATTAATAGTTTAGGTGTTGGTGTTTCTGCAAGTGGTACAGGTGGAACAATAAGAGCTACTAATGATATTACAGCTTATTATTCATCAGATATTAGATTAAAAGATAATAGAAAAATTATTGAAAATGCTTTAGATAAAATAATGGCATTAAGTGGTATACATTTTGATTGGATTGCAAAACCAGGAATACATGAAAATGAAGGAGCAGATATTGGAGTTATTGCCCAAGAAGTTGAAGAAATATTCCCAGAAATTGTTGAAACAAGAGTAAATGGATACAAAGCTGTTAAATATGATAGATTAATTGCAGTATTAATTCAAGCAATCAAAGAATTAAAAGAATATATTGATAATAAATAAAAATGAAAAGTTATGGGTCTTATTATAAACAAAAAAATTAACTTCCCAGGGGGTTTAAATATTGATAGTTTTTACGCTCGAATTGAATCTTATCAATTTCATAAAAGTGTAGGACAATTAGATTTAATTGTTGGACATTATGTAGATAAAGAAGGTGCAGATAAAGCTTTACCACCTTATTGGGAAGATGTAGCTAAAAATGATGCTTCAGCAACTTTACCTTATGAATTAACAGTTGAAGGTGAAGGTATTGTTTCTGTTCCAAGAATTATTTCTCTTTCTTTAACTGCTTCTTCTGCTCAACCAGTTGAAGTTTGGGATTATGAACAAGATTGGAAAGTTGTTGAAGAAGAAGTAATTGATTATGATGATGATGGTAATGAAATAAAAACTTTTGATACTAAAAAAATTAGAGTTTTAGTTTCTAGTAGTAGAATAGAAGAAAAAACTAAAACTTATGATCATGATTTTAAAAAAGATAATTTAATTGAGTTTGCTTATAATGGAGTTAAGAATATTTATAATAAAACATTTGGTTCTGAGAACGTAAAAGATTTAATATAAATGGCAAGAGCAACTTGGGGAACAACTAATTTATCATCCAATAATAGTTTATACTATAGCTGTTTCAGAGCTATACGTATGATTCCTATATATAATCAATCTCAATCTGATTATATTAGATCAAGTGTTGATCCCTTTTTATATTTTGGTAATAGTGGTTCAACTAATTCAAACTATGGTACTTATGTTTACAATAAAGGGTATGTTTATAGTTTAGGTTTAGTTAATGATTCACCTTCTTATGGAACTATTCAAGTTTATAGAGGAACAACTTTAGTTACTTCAACAGCAACTAATGGAGGTAGCACTAATACAAATAATTGTTTTGTAAGTGCAAATTATTCTTTTATTAATATTAGATTTGTTACTTCTGCTGGTGGGCAATTTAATGGTTGGAGAAGTGCAGCTAATGGTGGTGGTTCATTAATAACTACTTCAACAAATTATAATGCTTATCATACTAATGCTAATGTATATAATAAAAATTTCTGGTACACCTATACTCAAGCTTCTGGACCAAGTTCCGAATCTGCGATAATTGGATATGGTACTCCATCATTTAGAGCTTGTTTTTACAGTAATTCAATTAACATTTATTACAACGATTCTTATACTGTAATGTCTTCACCAACCTTATCTAGATTTTCAACTTTATCCTCAAACTGGGGTACTTCTACCTATGTTTCTAATAGTACAATTGTTAGATTTTGGAATGGTAGTTCAGGTTGGAGTGGTAGTTCAATGTTATGTTTAATGTAGATATTTATTATTATGGGAAGACATTCAATAGGTAATACAAATATTTCATTTAAAAATAATCTTTACGCTGGTTGTTGGAGATCACTTCAAACAAATGCTGTAGTAAATGCTTTTAATTATGGTCCTGCTAATGACTTAAGTGATCCCAGAAATTTAAGTTTATGTAAATTTTTAAATTATCAAATTTGGCCTTATGTTGTTGGTACTAATAATCAAGTTGGTCAAAAGGGATATGATGGTGGAGAAGATTATAGCATAAATTCTTATTGGAGTGGAGCTACAGCATATGCTTATTATGTTCAATTTATTAATACAACTAATAATACTATAAGTATACAAAACCCAGGTGCTACACCTTATGGTTCTCCTGGTTTTTTCCCTGGGGCTACTGCAACAACTACTGTTAACTCAGGTTCAGGTGATACTGGTAAAATTGGTCATCCTGTTATTAATAATTCTTCTACTTCTCAATACTTTAGAATTACATCAACACCATCATCAGGTTATTCTTTTACAGGTTGGTATACTGCTAAATCTGGGGGTAGTTTACTTACAAATAGTACTAGTTATAATGCTTATTATAATTTTTCAAATGTTTATAATAATGCAAGATGGTTTGCAAGAAATCAAGCTTCAGGACCTGATATTTGGTCAACAACAGGTAAATTTGGTACAGCTTCTGCTGGTACTGCTTGTGAACAAATAGCTGGTGGTTATACTTTTTATCTTCCTGGAACTTCAGGAGATATTATGACCCAAGCTGGTCCTGTTTGGTCAAATTCTGGTGGTACTGTTAAATACCCTTCAGGTTATATTTCACAGGGTAGTTTATATCGTTATTGGAATAGTGTTAGTAGTAATTTTTTCCCTGCTAGTTCTTGTCCTGGATCACCTGGAGGACCAGTATAAAATAATTATAAAATTATTTGGAAAATTAAAAAAAGTTATTTACATTGTTATATAAAACGTTTTAAAAATGAATATTATCTTTACCATAATAGGTGGAATTGGAAAATGTATAGCTGCTACGGCTGTTTTAAAAGCAATTAAAACACAATATCCTGATTCTACAGTTATTGTTATTTCTCAATATCCACAAATTTTTAAAAATAATCCTAATATTGATATTACGCATAAAAATGAAGAATTAGGAAATGCTGTTTATGAACTTTATATTAAAGGTAAAGAGTGTAAGGTATTTGCTATTGATCCCTTTCATCATAATGATTTTATTACTGAAAAAGCTCATCTAATAGAAACATGGTGTAAAATAAATGATATTAAATATAATGGTGAACAACCAGAAATATTTTTTACTGAAGGTGAAAAAGAATATTATGGTAAAATATTTGACATTAACCCAGCAGATGTTCAAAAACCGGTTATGGCAATTCATACTAACGGAGGTGTTATATCTCCTCAAGTTCATCCTGGTTATAATTGGGCAAGAGATTTACCCCAAGAAATTATTATTCAATTAATAGAAGAATATAGAGATTCATATAATATTGTTCATATAAAAAGACCAGATCAACAAGGTTATCCTGATACTTTTGAATGTGTTGATAGCCCTAGATCCGTTGCTTATATGTTATTAACTTCAGAAAAAAGAGTTTTCATTGATAGTTTTGCTCAACATATGGCTGCGGCATTAAATTTACCTTCTACTGTTTGTTGGGTTACTACTAATCCAATTGTGTTTGGATATGATTTACATGATAATATTATGGCTGAACCACATAAAAAAGAATTTACAACAAACTCTAAAACATATTCTCAATATGAATTAAATGAAGGAATACTTGATTTTCCTTGGGATAAAGGAGAAGATGTTTTTGATATTAATAAAATATTTCAATCAATTAATAAAGACTAATGAATAGAGTACTACAAATGACTCAACCTGATTCACTTGATCAAACTAATTATTATTATTTTGAACAAGGTTTTAGCGAAGAAGAATTAAAAAAAATAGAAAAAGATGTTATAAAATTACCTTTACATACTGCTTCAACTTTTGGAGGGGAGAATGATGGTAGAACTAGAGTATCTAGAGTAAAATGGGTACCACAAAATACTCAATGGTGGTGGTTATATGAAAAATTAAATCATATGGCTATAGAAGCTAATAGTAATTTATGGAATTTTAGTTTACATACAATGCCTGAACAAATTCAATATACAGAATATGTAGGTAGTAAAGGAGGAAAATATGAATGGCATCAAGATATTGGACCTTCTCATGGTTCACAAAGAAAAATTTCAATAACAGTCCAACTTTCAGAAGCTGATGATTATGAAGGAGGAGATTTAGAATTATTTAAAGGAGGTCCTTTTCCTGAGGATGCAAAAGATTCAAATCATTCTCACATTATTAAAGCACCAAGAAAAAGAGGTTGTGTTTTTATTTTTCCTTCTTTTATGATGCACAGAGTAGCTCCTGTGTTATCAGGAACTAGGAAATCTTTTGTTTTATGGTTAGGTGGTGGACATTATATATAAAATATGATTTTAGACAATATATCGCAAATAGCAATCCATAATGGTGGAAGTTTAACACCATTAATTATACCTTCTGAATTAACTGGAGGTACAGGTTTATGTAATGTTTCTGTTTATTTAGATGAAAATGGAGATTTATTAGCAAATATTAGACACGTACATTATACCTTATATCATTCTGAATATAATCAGAAATTTTATTGTAAATGGGGTGCTTTAGCTTATTTAAATCCTGAAGATGATTTAACCCTTACTACAGGTAATTATCTTTGTAAATTAGATAGAGAAACACATGAAATACTTGAATTTAGAAATGTAGATACTTCAAAACATGACATTAAACCAATTTGGTCTTTTGTAGGCCTTGAAGATGCTAGAGTTTTTAGATGGGAAGGTAAGTTATATATTTGTGGTGTTAGAAGAGATGTTTATGATAATGGACAAGGTAGAATGGAATTATGTGAAGTTGATTGGACTGAAGATGCTATTATTGAAAAAACAAGAGAAAGAATTCAACACCCTTCTCAAAACTATCTAGAAAAAAATTGGATGCCAGTATTGGATATGCCTTATCACTTTTTAAAATGGACTAATCCTTTAGAAATAGTTAAAGTTAATCTAGATAAAAAAGGAAAAGAAAAAGTACAAGAAGGTATTTTAAATACTGTCGAATGTGAAACTGTAATTACTAAAGATAATTATGTAAAATTACCTTGGGATTTAAGGGGTGGTTCTCAAGTTATAAAAGTAGACGGTTTATATACTTGTATTACCCATGAAGTAGATTTCTTCCATCATGAAGGTAAATATAAAGATGCTTTTTATTACCACAGATTTGTTATGTGGGATGAAGATTGGAATTTAGTAAAAGTATCAAAACAATTCCAATACATGGGTACTAGAATTGAATTTACTTGTGGATTAGCACTTGATGGAGATGATTTATTAATCACATTTGGGTATCAAGATAATGCTGCTTTTATTTTAAGGTGGCCTAAGCATTTACTTGATAGGTTAGAATGGGAAGATTTAGAAAAACTAAAATAATATGGTTAGTCAAAAACAATTACAAGAACAAATATATAAATACATTGATGCTCCTTTAAATCCTGGAGTTAATTTTGATACAGGTTTATATTATGAATCATTAGGTCAAACGGCTGCTGCTCTTTCTTTTTATTTAAGGTGTGCTGAATTAACTAATGATGATTTATTAGCTTATGAAGCACTACTAAAAACTTATAGATGTGTTGCTGAACAAACTAGAAGACCAGTTTGGGAAAAAGAACAATTAATGATAGCTATGACTCATATGCCAAATAGACCTGAAGCTTATTTTTTATTAAGTCAATGGCATAGTGCAAGAGAAGAATGGACAGAAGCCCATTATTTTGCAGTTGCAGGTCAAAAAATATGTGATTTAGAAGCTAAACCCTTGGGTTCTGATGTTGGTTATGTTGGTCATTGGGGTTTAAAATTTCAAGAAGCATTTACTTGCTGGTGGAGAGGACAAAGAGAACATTCTTACAACTTATGGAAAGAATTATATAAAGATCCTAATATTGACAATGAAGAGTATTTTAATATTATTTTAAATAATCTTAAAAATTTTGATTTACTTCCTATTGAACATGAACCAATTACTTACGTAGGAGAAAATTTTCAAAAATTACATAGTAGAATGAGATATGCTGGTTGTGGTAAAATAGATCACACTAATTCTCAAGCTTTACAAGATTTATTTGTTTTAAGATGCCATGATAATAAAATGTATGGTACTTATCTTGAAATAGGTGGTGGTAGACCTTATGAAGGTAATAATACTGCTTTACTAGAAAAAAAGAATAGATGGAAAGGTTTATCTATTGATTTACATCAACCTTATGTTGATAAATGGAATGAATCTTTAAGAGAAAATCCTATTATACGTGAAGATGCTACTCATTTAAATTACCTAGATTTAATTAATGAATATAATTTAGGTAAAGAAATAGATTATCTATCAATAGATATTGACCCAGCTTATCAATCATTAGAAGTATTAAAAAGAATACCTTTTGAAGATGTTAAATTTGGGGTAATTACTTTTGAACATGATCATTATAATGATGCTACAAGAAAAGTAAGAAGAGAATCACGTAATATTTTTGAATCACAAGGATATATTTTGATTGCAGGTAATATTTCTATGGATGAAGAATGTCCATTTGAAGATTGGTGGGTACATCCTGATTTAATTAATGAAAAAATCATTGATAAAATAAAAGTACCCTTAACAGAAGTATTACCTGTTAAAAATTATATGTTTAAATAATAATTATGATTTATTGGTTTACAGGACAACCAGGTTCAGGCAAAACTGTTCTTGCAAATTTATTAAAAGAAAAATTTCTTCCTCATGCTTTTCGTATTGATGGAGATGAAATGAGAGATTTATTTACTAATAAGGATTATTCTATAAAAGGTAGAGTTACTAATATAGATACGGCACAAAAAATATCCCATTATTTACATAATCAAGGTAAAGATGTTATAGTTTCTTTAGTGTCTCCTTATTTAGATCAACGTGAAGAATTTAAAACTTTATTAGATTGGCAAATAAGAGAAATTTTTGTACATTATAATACTTCTTATGTACAACGTGGTAGAGAAAAATATCATGTACAAAATTTTGGTAAACCAATTAATGATTTTATTGATGTGGATACAACAAAACAAACCGAAATTGAATCTATTATTAATATAGCAACTAAATTAAATTTATGAAATACTCAATGTTTATTGGTAGGTGGCAACCATGGCACCAAGGTCATCGTTGGTTAATTGACCAACGTTTAAATGACGGTAAAAACGTATTAATTTGCATAAGAGATGTTGAACCTAACGAGAAACAACCTTGGTCTGCACAAGAAATTTTAATGAATATTTCTAATGAGTTACAAGATTTAATTGAAGAAGGTAGAGTAAAAATAACAATAATCCCTGATATTGAATCCATAAATTATGGAAGAGGAGTTGGTTATGAAGTTATTGAACATGTTCCCCCAACTGATATACATGATATATCAGCTACTAAAATAAGGGAAAAAATGCGACATGAAGGTAAATTATAATATTTATCATTGTTGCATTAAACCTTCAGTTTAATTAAATAGCACAATATGAGTTGGACCTATAAAGGCGAAACCAAAAAAGAAATTACAGATTTTCCCCCAAATTCTTACGGATTTATTTATGTTATTACACATAAACCTACTAATAAAAAATATATTGGTAAAAAAGTACTTTATTTTTCTAAAAAAGTAAAAATAGGTAAAAAAGAATTAGCTAAAATGCAAGGCCTAGTAGGTAGAAGACCAGCCTATAAATTGGCTATAAAAGAATCAGATTGGAAAAATTATTATGGTTCGCAAAAACAATTAAAACAATTACTGTTAGAAAGTAAAGCTACAGATTTTAAAAGAGAAATACTTAAAATTGTACCAAATAAAAAATTATTAACTTATTTTGAAACAAAATACCAATTTTTATACCAAGTATTAGAAAAACCTGATGAATTTTTTAATGATAATATATTAGGTAAATTTTATACTAAGGATTTTGAAGAGATAGAGTACGAAGATCCCTTGGAAATTAAAGATTGTTAGTGTATATTATATCGTTATGGTAAACCAGTTATTGGTAACTTTAGTAAATTCCGTGTTAGGAACAGGAAAAGCAACTGCTCGTAATAATTACGCGTATCATTGTCCTTTTTGTCATCACCATAAACCTAAATTAGAAGTTAATTTAACTGAAAATAAACAAGGTAATAATCCTTGGCATTGTTGGGCGTGTGATAAAAAAGGTAAAACAATTTATAATTTATTTAGAGCTATTGGAGCTGATTCATCTAAACTAAATGAAGCAAAATCATTAATTAAAAACTCAAGAGTTACTAAATTTACTAAATCTAATGATGTTGTTAAATTACCACCTGAATTTATTAGCCTGGATACCGTTGATAACAGCAATATCATTGGTAGGCACGCGTTAGCATATTTAAAGAAAAGAAATATTAGTAAAAACGATATTCTAAAGTATAATATTGGTTATTGTAAAGATGGTTTATATGCTAATATGATTATTATACCAACTTATGATGCAGATGGTAGATTAAATTATTTTACAGCTCGTTCATTTGAAAAAGATCCTTATGTAAAATATAGAAATCCTTCAGCTAGTAGAGACATTATTCCTAATGAGCATTTAATTAATTGGAAATTACCTATTATATTATGTGAAGGATTATTTGATGCCATTGCTATAAAAAGAAATGCAATACCTTTATTAGGTAAAAATATTCAAAGTGAACTAATGAAAAAAATAGTTAGTTCTTTTGTTAATAAAATTTATATAGCATTAGATAAGGATGCTATAAAACAAGCTTTGCACTTTTGTGAAAATTTAATGATGGAAGGTAAAGAAGTCTATTTTGTAGACATGCAAGATAAGGACCCAAGTGAGATGGGTTTTGAAAATTTCACAAAACTAATTCAAAAAACAGTTCCAATGACTTATTCTTCCTTATTGGAACAAAAATTAGCAGTATGATAAAGAAAACATACAACCGTATATTGGAGATCTCTGAAGATCATAAACAAATTACTTTACCTGATTCTAGATATTATAGAAGAAATGGTGAATATTACCCATCTGTAACTTATGTTTTAAATTCTTATCCTAAAGGTAAGCATTTTGAAGATTGGCTTAAAAAAGTAGGTTATAGTGCAGATTGGATTGTTAAAAAATCAAGTGAGGAAGGTACAGCTGTACACGAATTAATTGAACAATATTTTGAAGGTAAAGAGTTAAATTATTTAAGTGAAAGTGGTTATCCTAAAATGGATCCTTTAGTTTGGCAGATGTTTTTAAAATTTGTTGATTTTTGGGAAACTCATAATCCTACTTTAATTGAAACCGAAGTACATTTATTTAGTGATGAATTAAAAGTAGCAGGTACTTGTGATTGTATTTGTGAAATAAATGGTGAGTTATGGGTTATTGATTTTAAAACATCTAATCATTTACATACTACTTATGATTTACAAAGTGCTGCTTATACTCAAATGTATAAAGAATGTTTTGGAAAAGATGCTGATAGAATAGGTATATTATGGTTAAAATCTAAATCAAGGGGTGTTGACAGATCAGGTGAAAAAATTAAAGGAAAAAAATGGGAATTATATGAATCACCAAGAACACAAGAAGAAAATTTAGAAATATTTAAATCTGTAAAAAGAATATTTGATATAGAAAATCCTAAACATAAACCAGCAACTTCTTCATTTAAAACAACTGTAAAAAGAACCGTGTAAAATTTGGCTACCACAGAAAATAGTCGTATATTCACCCCAGTTGTGAGTAGCTCTAAAGCACTCCGTGGACGACACAAAACCACGTAAAAAGCCT
>MDTC01092395.1_pt1 | contig 17443 bp, 12 predicted proteins | sample 811181 | NCBI WGS metagenome assembly MDTC01 (sample SAMN05326644, study PRJNA326480) | marine metagenome | isolation source: seawater | place: Pacific Ocean: North | collected 2011 | reverse complement strand
TCTTTAGGAGAAACCGTAGATCTAATAGGTGACTCGGTATCAGAAACAGGTGATCTACTAGGTGACTCGGTATCAGAAACAGGTGATCTACTAGGTGACTCAGTATCAGAAACAGGTGATCTTATGGGTGACTTGGGAGATTCAATCTGGGAAACAGGTGACTCAGGAGACTTTCTTTCGGGGGTAATGATATTACCAATATCATCCTTTTCTATCTTATATTGCAAGAACTCATCAAAATCAATATCTATATTTTCTAAAAAGGTTTCCAAAAGATCATCTTCAACAAGTTTATTTCCATCAAAATCATAAATCTTTATGTCATTACTATCAAAATATACCTTATATGTGATTGTTTCATCAAAAGGATGCATAAAGTCTTCCCATATTTCTCTTACCAAATGTGTATCACCATTTATACTATCTGTGTATATATATCCTTCTTGTTGTAAATACATAAATATTTCTTCATGTATATCATCTAACACATTACCTATTATTTTTTCATTTTTATATAAATCTAGGTTTTTATGGATATAATATTCAGCATTATTGAATAAAAATCTTGCAGTGTCATCTTTGGAGATTATTGTATTTTTATTTTTTCTCTTATGTGTAACACTATCATTTTTATACATATCCCAATATTGATCCACAAGATTTTTGTCTTTTAGGCTCCCTTTTTCTTTACTAGCCAAATCCTTACGGGCATTGTATTTTTCTCTAAAATGCTTGCTATATAATTTCCCCGATTTAAGACGTGGTCCATATATTGTTTTTGATGTTAAATTACCAGAATTATCTGTTTCAAGCTCATTTTCGCTAGTATCGTCTGTCTGACTATCGTAATAGGTTGTACCCTTAGATGTTACCTTTACATCATAATCATCACTTTTTAATGAGATTGAATCTCCTTCAGGAAAGTAGTCTACACCCTCCATATCAAATGTTCTAGGTCCCTCTTCAAGCATATATCTTTCAGAACCTGGCTCTCCTGGTGTCAATACGAATTTAGGTTTTTTCTGATACATCATGTCAAACATTTTAGCTCTTAATCGAACAATAGGTTTTGAGTTTTTGTGTCTTTCATTATAGTATTCGTGGAAACGTTTTAGTGCCTCCTCTTTAGTAATTGTACCAGTTATTTTTTTAGGCATTATTATAATATATATATAAATTTATTCTAATATATGTCCTCTTCAATATATCCTATTCTAGATGGATCATAACTATCCTCATAATTCTTTATGTATTCAATCATAGGTGGACCTTGTTTTAATGACTCAATATTATAATCAGATTTTTCAGATATGTATTTTAATTTTTCAATAGTTTCATTTATACGCTTTTTTTTGGTTTTTTTATCTCTAAACACATAAAAGATCATAAAAAAAATTAATATAATGAACAATAATAGTGTTATGTTGAATATCTTGTAATCAGAATAGTCCTGTAGTTTTTTGATATTTTTAAGTTCACTTAGAATTATGTTTTGACTTATTAAATTGGGTTTCATATTTATATAAAACTATCAAAATATTTAATACTAATGTGGAAAAAATTTGAAATAATTAGTATAGATATTGAAAATTATGAAAATAATGGTTTCATGCTCAATATTGGTAAAAATACTATTAGTAATACAGAAAAGACCATTAATATCAAGTTACCATTTAAAATACAAAATATAAATAATCTTTACAATTTTGAACTTTTTTTTAATAATAATAAATTAAAAATGTTTATCTACATTAATTTAATAGAATTAGAGAACATTGTAATCAATAATTCACTTATTCCTTATAAAAATAATTTATTTAGTATTCTAAAAACTGTTTCCAAGAATCTTAAAAAATCAAAAATGGTTTTTAAAGGTATAAATACACTAAATAGATTGATTGATAAAGTAGAAATCACAAACAATCTTAATGAAAATATAATGAGAATAGGAACTCTTAAATTTGATCTTGAGAGTGAAAGGATAAATATCTTTAGTTATTTTGATAAAAATCTTACAACAGTTGATTTATACTTTTTTCTAACAAAGAATATAGATTTAATTAAATATGACAATATAGTAAGTAAATTTAAAATATGCATTATCGATGATGGGATAAATCATAATAAAGAAAAAGTCATAAATAGACTTAATTGTAATAAAATATGCTCTAAATTCATTAATAACAATCGCTTTATAGTTATAGATAAACGTTTTTTTATGTCAAACAACTATACTAAATACTACAAAAATTTTCATACCAATCATACCGGATATCATGCTTATAGTAACTACAAAAGATATATAGAAACTCAGGATGAAAACTGCAAAACCTATAACATAGAATTATTCGACGGATTTGTTTTTATATTTAGGAATATAGATATAACAGAAATAAATAATCATCCATTTCAATATAGTAATTCTAGAAAGATATTTATTATGAATAGCTTTTCAGATGAAATTATAAATAACTATAATAAATTTGCATGCAGTTATGCTATTAAAAAATATGGTAAAGAAAATGATGTGTTATATAACAAAAACAGTTACTATATGGAAACTCCTATATATAATGTATATGGTCGTTTAAGAATAGAAGAAGAGATTGAACTAAACGATTTTGACTTTAATATACCAACCACCTTTCATATAATGTACTTTCCAGTAAACGAATTTTGCTATATCAATTATAGACAGATTGGTATGGATTGTAATGTTTTATTTGACTGTAAACATCGATTTATAAGTACAAACATTGATATATTCTTTAAAAGGCTAGATACTTGTCCCTATTGTGAAAATAAAATAAAACAAATAAAAGTATATGTGAATTCATCCAATATATTAAAAGATTTGTTTGGAAAAGATTTTCAATCTATCTTTAACGAGTTTCCCCTCTATGATCATTTGCTTTTAAAAGAATATTCTAGCAGTTTTAAAAACTGTGTTAATCAAATATATAAAAATATAGTCTTTATTAATAGTCTTGAAGATCTTAAACATGATAGACCTTATATATTATACACAAACCGACCCAAAATATATGATATACTAAATACTGCTAATGAAAATATTGTTAAAACCTATAAAATTATCAACTAGTTTTATGTATAGAACCTATTTATTATCTATACATATATAAATGGCAAATGCAGTTTCAAAGGTTATACCCATAACACTTATTTATGTGATCGGAATAGTGTTTTTCATTAATTATATCTTACTAGAAAAGGTGACAATTTTTAAGAATATCCCAAATTTTTTCATGTATATTATATACTCTGCTATATTCTATGGTATTTATGGGTACTTTGTATCTATCTATGCTTCATATAAACAATGTAGAAAGTATAAAAAACTCATGGCTTTAAGAAAAGCTATAAAATCCATAATCTTACCAATTATAGTATATGTTGCAATATATCTTATTCCACAGATAAGAAGTCCATTCAATGAGCTTTTTGGTGATAATGTTATGGGAAATTCTATTTGTGAAATAACACTGATATCATTAAACCTTATAACATCTACAATAATAAACTACTTTGATTCTGTAAAAGAGGGATGCATGATGTCACACAATGATTTAGAGAAAAAAATGGAAAACCTAGACAAATATCTTAATAAAAAACCAATCAAAAAAATTAAGAAATCAATAGAGGTTAGGGATTAAGAACTCCACTATATATTGCATGAGTTTAAATTGATTTTATAAATTATCGTTAATATTTTAATAAAATGGATAATCATACTCATTTAAGACCATTAACAGAAACTTTAAAACAATTTTCTGATAATGAAGAATTTAAAAAAATAACTGAACTGATATGTTCTAATGTTGCAGACATAAATAATATAGAGCAAACAAAACAGAATGAAGATACTACAAACTTATTAAATATGTATTTATTAGATGAAAACGGTAACAATGTATGTGATATACTAAACAAAATTAACCAAAATCTAGAACTCATTGTAAAATCATTATCAGTCTCTACTTAATAACATATTGCTATTAATATTAATAATACTAGTATAACAAAGATTGATGTAAATAATATTTTTTTTGATTTTTGTTTAGGTTTAGGTTCATCTAGGTTTTGGTATTTATTATTCAACTCTAAATCAATTTTATCAACATACTGAATTTGAACCTTATCATTAAATCTTACCTTTTTCATGTTTAATATATAATATTATATATTAAAAATCTGTTATTTTAAATCTAGAAATCATAACTTTCACACCAACTTATGTTTACCTTTAGGGTCTCCATATCACTGTATTCTAATCTTCCTACAAGACGATTGGTACTATCATCATCTATGTAAAGATTATACTCTGGACCACGACCTAATAAAAATGTTTTAGGTATACCCTTTTTATTTGTTACTTCTATTACATTTAAAAGTTCATCTCTGTCATTAGGGTTATATTCGATTTCTTTTGATGCAATAGTTTCCGATTTAGTTATAGATGTTCCCAGCAAATTAGTGTAAACGTATTTTAGAAGATCACCTTCAACAACCAGACTATTGTCTAGAGGATTAACTATATCGATTTTAAGAACAAAATTAAAAAATATCGTTCCATCCTTTTTGTTTGTTGGATTTACATATATAAAGTATGATTTTTCCGGCATTGATGACTTGGTTGATGTAATTAGATTATGTGTACCTCCCATATCTATGTAAATAAATATAATATCGATATTCATTACTTCAAAAATGCTGGCTGATATTACTTCTAGGGTCTTTTCTATTAGAAGATTTCTCGTCCTTAATGACAGGTCTATGTTTATCTTATTCTCAGTAAAAATATCTCTGGATATATCTTTTGTTATATTCAGACTACTTGATATTTTACCTAATAAATTATCGAAATTTTTGTCAAATATGGATTTATCTATTTTACTACAAATATCATATAAGTTACTATTCTCACTATATCTCATAAAAAACTTTTTGTCAAAACCTAGATTTTTAATCTGTATATTAGCAATGTCATTTTTTTGGAGTATATGATTAAAAACATTGATTCCTATTGGGTTAAGGTGTTTATAACTACCAAGGATTGTTTTGATATATTCATTGACAAATGGTTTTATAATATCTTTGGCTTTACTACGCAAAAAATCCTTGGGAAGAGACTCTATAACAGTGTATTCTAATTGTCTTCCAAAATATGTATCAAGATAATCCTGTGTTTTTATAGTACTAGAAACGGCAGAAAGTTTAAGACTCATTTATATATTTATAAGAAATTGTTTTTCTTTAAAGAAACTATCTCAAATATATAAAATAACATAATAGCAATAAAAATATTCACTATATAAAAATTGAATACTGTTTTACCATTGCCCATACCAAAGTTTCTTACCCTTTCTCCATCAAACATTATTTTAGGTTTGAAATACCAAATGGTTACAGTTAAAACTATATATATGAAGATAAGGATATTTAAATCTTGTCTAACATCAAACATATTTATATTATTTATATACATAAAAAAGATTTATTTTTTATTTAGATATATTAACATGTTACTACAAACTTTACTCATAATAATGTTTATATTGTATGTAAGATCATATTATATTGACCATTTTAGTGATTATAAATCTATCACGGTAACACCACAACCCGCTATATATGATAAAATTATTATCAATACTCTAGGTAAAGACTCTTTACATAATAAAATAGCCCACAATATATCCAAAATATATCCGATTGATACAATCAAAAACATGTATAGTGAGATTGAATGTCTAAAACGTAATAACTCTAATATAAATCATATTAGCATTGTATCCAATAATGCATTTGAATATTTTAACGAAAAAAACAAAGACAACAATCTGAGATTTATATCCTCAATAGGTACAGAAAAGCTCACATTAATCACACCCTATAATTCAAAAATTCTTGCATGGAGTAATCTTAATAACAAAAACATTGGTGTATTAAAGAATAGGCCTTCACAAAAATATAATCTTGATATGCTTCTTAAAAATCTAAACATCAGAGCAAACATATTAGATATTGACGAAAGCAAAATATCGGAGGCACTACAAAATGGTAGGGTTGATGCATTTTTCATGATAATATCTCATCCTTCTAAACTCATAAAAAATGTTAATAAAAAAATACCAATTAAGTTTATAGATATAGAAAACATTGACTCTGATATCCTTAAAAAAGTTTATCCTTTAAATAATATGTCTTCTATAGATATAACGGAATATAATCTAATATCTGAAAAAAACATAAAAACTATAGATTTTAAAATAAGCATTGTAGCACATAAAGATTTATCTAATATAAACACTTACAACCTAGTTAAGACTCTATTTTCTAACTTTATATACCTTAAAACAGACGGTGATACATACTATAAAAAAACAATGATGTATCTTAGTCCTTCAAGTCTGTATCCTAATAATAGTATGTATATACTACATAGTGGTGTTAAAAAATACTTTTATGAGGTAGGAATAATATCTTATAGCAATGACTATTCATGCCGATATTCAGTAGGAATAAAACCATGTATTGATAAAAATCTAAACTTCTTTAGACTCCTTTAAATATCTATCTCTTAATTCTTTATCATTTTTGAAATGATAATCAGGGGATTTTAGGTTAGGATATACTTTTCTATCCTCTTGATCTAAGCAGCATCTGGGTTGGTCCTTACAATTATAACATATAGCATTCTTTACACTTGTATGCTTTCTTGAGCTAAGATTGTCTACTCCAACAGGCATTTCACACATACCATCAACACAACCACCAAACACATTAGGATAGTTTTTATTTTTTTTATAAAATGGACATTCAGTATCTCTTGTGCATATTTTATCCCATATACCTATTCTCTGTTTTTTAAAGCCTATAAAATCATACTGACTTTCACATGTATTTTTGTCTGGTGCACTTTTACCAAAACAACCATAGGTATTATCACTAATTTTGTTTCTATAGTCAAAAATTTTGTTTATCCTTGTTTTTGATTCTAGTATATTAGACTCATCACTATCAAATAGATATGTATTCTGTGCATTATATTTGTTAATAACTGGAGTACTGTATATATTAACGTGACTGTTATATGGAGTATTTTTATAGGTGTTTACAAAATCAAAACCCTCTAATCTAAGATAATTTATACTGAATTCGTTTTCATCATTAATTACAAATCTTATAAGAAATTCAAAAGATTGATATTGTAGTTTCAATAACATTTGTCCCTCAAACATTATGTTGTTATTTTTATTTTTCCCTACTCTCAGTATTCGGTTAGTTTTATTCATAATGATGCATGTATTAAAATTATTACATTGTCTCTTTTTTTTGTCATAGAGATGCTTTTCAATACTGGATTTAATAACTAAAAATAATCTATTTAATAAATAGTCTATTTTGGCTTTTTTGATAAAATCCTGTTTTATGCCCCTACCATATACGTATGAAAATTTCTGTAGTTCTGTATAAACACCATTCTTATCTGATTTATCTATGTTTTTAAGGATATATCTCATATCGGAAGCATTAAGAATAATATTATTATCCAGACTATTATTTTTTAATGGATTAATAATCATATTTATGGGCAAGAATTTTTGCATTCCCTTGTATCTTACATTGGGTGGGGTTAAATTATACAGATTTCCTGCAAAATGTTCATTCTTTTTTAAATAAAATAAAACCAATAATGATATTACAAGTATTATAGTAAATAAATACATCTTATTTATTATAATTTGAGAAATTTATTCGTCTTCATCGTCATTACCATCATCACCAAAGTCATTATCATAATCCATGACGCCATCTTTTGCTCCTATAACAATGGGTCCTATTGATTCACTGTCCTCAAGTATAGCATCAGATTCCATTTCAGGATTTTCTATGTCATCAACAGGTGCTTCGGTTGTAAGTAACTCTTCTACATTATCCATCATGTCTTTATTTTCATCCCAATCATACAAGTTACCAAGATTCATTCTTCTCATGAGTCTCTGAACGTCTTTTTGTTCATCATCTAGTTTATCAAATCTTTCCTTTCTTTTGATATTTTCATTAGCTCTCTTCTTTTTAATACTTTCTTCAATTTCCTTATTTAGTATGCTATTAATCTTGCATGTGTCAACTACATGTTTAAATATATGGTCTAATAATAAGATCAATTTGTTATCTTCTGGATCATCATTATTCAAGAAACTCATTAAATATATAATAATATTGCTTAATAGAGGTTTCATAAAGTATGGATTTGATACATATTTATGGATAATATCTCCACCTATATTTATATTGTCACTATAAAAAGTGATACTTTCTAAAAAGTTATTGATATCCATTATAGTATCTTCTTCTACTCTGTCAATATCCTCACCCAAAAGACTAGTTATTGTGTCTCTTATCATGCTTTCATCTATACTATTTATTTCTACTATGTTTGTAAAGTCGTCCCTATTTAGTATTTTTCTAGTTTTTCTAGTATTTTTATATTCATCAATTACAAAATTATTGCCTATTCCATTGTAAAGTTGGTTAAGAATTAATACAATGTATCTTATAATAGATACTTGAATATGTATAATATTTGATAATTTGTTTTGTCTAATGATATTATCTCTTACCTTATATTCAGATGTTTGACTATCACCATATTCTATTCTAATAAGTTTTTCAGTGTCTTTTTTATTTTCATTCACTAGTGCATCGATACTGCAAATATCAGATAAAACTGTATCAATATAATCAACGGATAGATCACTATTGACATGTTTAATTGCATTTGTTATTTTTTCCCTATTATCTGAAAGATTGCTTCCCAGAATATTTTGTTTAACAAACTGCATTATGTTTATATCAGAATTACCCTCAATTGATATTAAATTGCCTACCATTTCACTAGAGTCTATTTTATCGTCATCTATAGTAAATATTTTAAGATAGTTATTTATAAATTCTACCATTTTTTCTTTTTGGAGTTCTATATTGTTTTTTTCTTTTATACCCTCAATAAGACCATGCTCATTCTTGTAGATATTACTAGAAGAATTAATTTCGAAATCATCTATAATATCATTAATTTCTTTTTCAGTTTTGTCTTTCACCTGATTGTCAATACTAGTAGCTATGTCTTCTTTAAAGTCTAGACTTACAATATCTATTTCGGCCTTACCCTTAAAACTCTTTATGATCTTTATTTTAAAATCAACAAAATCTGCTGGAAGAGTATCTTTAGATAGAACTTTTGATAATTCAATATCCAGATCTGATTCATTTATTTCAGGATTTTTAGAATATATCTCAATAAGCTTATGATAATCAAGATCATTTATATCTCTGAATATGCGTTTTTTACCAGCATTAGGTCCATCAAGTATATATATATAATTGATTGCTTTAAGTTTATTGACTAGTATTCTTCTTATTTCACTCTGTGTCTTATACAAACTTCTATCAAACTTCATAAATTTTTGTAGATTATCATAGGCTCTTGTATTTTTTACCAATGTTAGCTTACTGTTGATATTGTTGTTAATATTATTTATATCAGCATTGTATATCTTTCTTAGATTCTCCAAATCGTTACCTATTGTATAATCTTTTGATATATAAAACAAGAAGTAATCGTTAGAGATATAGTCATAACCAAGTGATGATGTGTATGATTGCCATCTCTTTGCATATATTTCACTTTCTTGCTCAGTAGTAAAATTAATTTTATTTATTTTAGTAATCAATAAGTATGATAATTTGTAGGCTATTTCGTCAATCTCTGTTGTCAGTTTATTATATTCTAATAGTTTGGTTTTTAGCGTTTCTTGATATTCAGGATTACTACTTGTTTCTATACTAGTATGAATATTTTGGATACTATTGTAAAGTTTACTTATTTCTGATAATTTATACTCTATATTTGGTACAGAATAAGTATAATCTATGATAAAATCTAAACTAGGTACAAAATTTTTCCAATCATATTCAATATTTATCTTTTCACTATCAAGACTCTCTAATAATTTGTATGATTCTTTTGATTTTTCCCTTGTATCAATTGTACTATTATTTTTAATCTCTTTTATTATGGATCTTATTCTATCTCCAAAAAATGTCTCAATATTAGATACTCCAGCTTTATTTTCAAGATATATTTTGATTAGTTTAAACTCTTTTGAAGTGTTTTTGTTTTGAGTATCTGTGTTTTTAAGTTGATTGTATAGTTTTGATATAAAAAACGATATAGCATAATCCTCATTATAGTAAAAATCAGATATAACTGTACTTGCCTTGCTTTTTTGTTTTGATAACCTTTCTGCACCTGTTGAACAACTTGGATAATCTGGAATACCTGTTCTATACACCTCTATATATATAGTCATAAGTAATACAAATTGTGTATAATAGATGTATCCCTGATATATTGCAGGCACAAGCTCAGTAAACACTTTTTTAAGTGTGGCTTCAGCGGCTGCTTTGCCTGGTATACTGATTTTTTGAGCATAAAGTCTCACATTTTCTATGTTCATAGTATCATAAGAACTTTCTATTTCACTTAGTTTTTTAACTATAATAGGTTTCAATTTATTGTCTGTTTTCAGGACCTGGTAATAAAAATCAGAAAAATTAAGGTATTTATAGGCTGGTGAATCTTTAAGACTATTATAGATATTAACTACAAGTAGGTGATCATCATTTGTAAGCTTGACATTGCATAGTAAAGACATTGTGTTTATTACCTGTCTTACAATACTATTCTCATTCTGCATGCGTTCGGATATATCTTCTGGTTCATCTTCAATAATCTCTCTTACCATGATGGCTTTGTCATTTTTACCAAAACCCTCCCAGTCTGAATACTTTGCATAACCTACAATTTCTCCACAGTTAGTACAATAAAAGTTTTCTCCATCTTCTTTTCCCCATTTTTGTTTTACACTATTAAAGACTTTCTCTTTTGTCTTGTTATCCCTGAAGCGTACACTAATTAATTCAGTATAATGTTTACAGATCATTGGTTCTGTGATTGAATCAATATTATAATAGTAATTTTTGCTAAGACTTGGTTTACCTTCATTCGGGTTATTTTTAAGAATATGTTTATTTTTACTATGGTCAATTCCGTTAAGTTGTATAAATTTGTCTAACTCTTCCATCATTAAATCAAAATCATCTATTTTTTTTATTCCATTCAATTTTTCTAATAATTCAAGTGGGGGATATACTCTATCTATTTGTGGCTTTCTCGAATGGGTGTCTGTATTTTGAATATTATTCTGTTTTATTTTTTCAATATTCTTATAAAGTTCAGATTTATTCTTTACAATCTCTAGCTTGGTACTTATCAAAGAGTCGATATCGTTTGTAAATTTTATTATGTATGCTATATCGTCCTTCTTGTTATTTATGATTTTATGGTATTCCAACAGTTTATAGAGTCTATCAGGTAGTCTTTTTTCAGAAGGGCTATCTAGGTCAATACAGTCTGTATCTTCAAGGTTTTTATCATCATCCTTAATATCAGTACAATAATCATACAGAGTATCTATATCCATGCTTAGAATTTCTCTATCATATGCAAAGCACTTATCAATGGTTGACAATATCTGATCAGTTACAGGTAACCATAAACCACCATGTCTACGATATACCTTTTTACCACTAGGAGTATTTACCAGTGCCATATCACCATTTTTGGTTTTTCTTTTATTTAAACCACTATAAAGATTATCTTTTATATTTTGAATCTTGTTATCTATCTCCGATAAGCTATCATATACATATCTAATTTTAAGATTTGCTCTCAATTCATCATCATTATCTCCTATTTTATTATATAATTTTATATCTTCTATGGTAGTGTCAAATTCTTTGTCATAGTATGTATCAATATCATTATCTCTAAGAATTTCGTCTTCGCTATTGTATTTTTTAATTATTCTAAGTCCATTACATTTAGATACATAATAATCATATATCACCCTTTGTTCATTATAACTATTCATTATTTCACTACTTTGTTCTTCCAACTCCTGAACTTGCTTGCTATTAGGAATATACTTTTGTTTTTCAATAGAATTGAGTGTACCCCAATTATCCAATCCGGTAAGTTTTTTATAGTTTTTTTCACCGAATTGATCAATAAGAGTTGCAGAATATTGCCCTAATTTTTTCAGATTACTAATATTTATTATTTCAACAAGTAGTCTACCATTATTTTTGGTTTTTTTAAGAAGAGACATAAATTCTAATTGCTGTAATGTATCTACGTCAATATGCCCATATTGTATCTTGGGAAATTTTGTATGATTAATTGCATATATATTCTTGAAATCATTATATAGTTCAATATACTCTTCGTCAACTAAGTTTTTGTTATCAACAAAGTATTTAGTTAGTTCTGAGTTATAAAAATCCAGATTATGCTTTTGTAATAAAACATCAATAATGTTTTTAATAAGGGTTGGCATATCCATGGATTTGGGATTGTTTATATCAAGATAATTTATACAAAAGTTGTAAATTTCACTGTTTTGATGTTGTTTTAGGTACTGAGATACCTTTTTATTTATTATTTTTTTGATATTTTCCACATAATTTACATTAGGTAGTGTTGAAATATCACTATTTTGTGTACTATTTATAATATCAACGAGTGATTTATATATTTTATTATACTTTGCAATATTGTTTTTTTCTTCTAGATATCTTGAATTAATCCATCTATTATAATTATTGTGTTTATCTATTTTATCTCTCATGAATTTTCCTAAAATTCTAAAATTATTTTTGTTTATATTCGTTAAATCAATATTGTATCTATTAAGAATCTTGGCAATATCAATGATATTAGCACAACTTTTAAGATTATCTTTTTCTAGTTTCAATATGTTGTCTATTCCTGGTAAAATACTATCCAATATATTTGTGTATTTTTCGTGATTAATTTCTTCCTTTTGATTTTTGTTAAAATAGACTATATAGTCAAGGGTAGGATCATAGTTTTTCATGTCAAATTTGCGATAGTCATCAATTACGACTGTTTTTGATTTTTTTTTGTTTATGGATATACTGGCAAGCGATAAACCATTATTATATACTTGAGGATATATCTTTTCATCACCCTGTATGATTTCATCACCATTTATTATATTTTCCTCTATGTTATTAATAGATTTTATGTAAAATCCAACAACGTTTAGCTTTTCACCATCAACAATTTGGACTTTTTTAGGATGTGTTGATATCTTTTTATTTAAATCTGATTTTTTGTTTGTACCCATGTAAAAATTGTCTCCAGTCTTGTTAGTACCATTACATGTAATTGTTCTGTTATGTTTTCCCCTAGATTCAGATATAAAAATAGAATCAAATTGATCTTCCAACATATGGATAGGTCCTTCTGCTAATCTTACTTCCATATTCTTTTTTTCTCCTAATTCTGTTGTTTTTTCAGGATTTCTGATATTATATTTAACACTATTATTAGGTAATGGATTATTATCTGATACTGCCCTATAGACAAAAATATTTCTATCTGCTGTAAGTGTATATGATGACATATTGTTATTTTGATTATCATTAATATAGGATCTTAGTATACTATCTGTTGTAACAGTAATACTGGGGTCTTCAGGGCTCTGGTATGATCCCCCACTGTGTAGTCTATCTAATACTTCTTTAAAATTCATAAAATCTGATTTTTCAAGCACACTACTTTTTCTTGATTGGCCAATTACATTTTTGTTTTGTAGAAATTTGAGAGATTTATTTTTGTTTTTGTAGTTTGTAGCTAAAAACTTATTATTTAAAGTAATTTGGTCTAGGAGTTCGGTTTTAAAGTCCAGAAATTTATAATCGGGTAGAAGAATATCGTCTTCCTCGGCATTATCAGCATTTTTATAGACATCACTATAGTGTTTTTTTTGGTCATAAACGATAGGGAAAATATTAGTACCATTAAACCTATTGTCAATGAGTCTATTGTACAGCGGTTTATAGTTATCAGAATACATTAAGGCTGATTTTTTTAATTCCTCATTATCAAATACCTTGTATTTCTCAATAAGATCAATGATAGATGTAGCAGTACTATATAAATCATCAATATTAACACGACTATTGTAAAAATCATTTAATTGGTTGACTAATGAATCCCTGATTTTGTCATATTCATATACTCTATCAAATTCGGATATTTCTTTAATCTCTTCAATAACTCTGATATCTGATTCTTCATCAATAATTAGGGTTTGGTTCATACTATCAGAATCATCATCGTATTTTTCTGCATTAAGCAATTGCAGGGCATCTAAATCACTTTCACTAGGATTGTCTATACTAATCTTTATTATTTTTCTTTCGTTACTAAAATTAGCTAAAAGAAGTTCATTAGTATCACTATTAATTTTAAACAAAAAATATTCAGTTTCATTGAGACTATCATAGTATTCACTATCTTTTTTAAGATATATTTTTAATTTAGGATTTTGTGAAGAGATTTTCCTTAAAGTTGTTACTAAAAGATTGAAGTTATCTCTATTATTTAGATACACTCTTTCATCCCCCATATTTATAATAAATATATATATTTTTTTAAATTTACATTACTAATTGATATATTCGCTTAAAGAATTATTTAGGATTATATATTATAATGTTACATCCATTACTTCTTAAAATAGATATACTAAATACAACAAATATTGACACTGCATGTAAAAAAATTGAAGATTTAGGATTATTAACAAAAAAGCATGATAACCTAATCATAGTAAAGTATCCAAGTGAACTAAAGTATTCAAGTGAAGATTACATAAGACAGAGTAGAGGAATTATTATTGATTTTAATAATAAAAAAATTGTATGTTCATCTATACCTGGTGGTTGTAGTCTTGACCATTTTAGAGAAAGTGTAGATAATTTTGATGACATTGTAATAGAAAAGTGTCTAGATGGTACACTCATTAATCTTTATTATTACAACGATAGATGGAACGTTTCAACAAAATTCAATATAAATGCTGATGAATCCAAATTCAGAAGTAATAAATCATATCGTGAATTATTAGATGAAATAATAAATATTGATAATCTAGGTCTTGATAGTTCATATACATATAGTTTGTTGCTTAGACATACTGAGTCTCGCAATGTTACACCCATAAGACGAAATAGGGTTATACATGTTGAGACCACCAATAATACTACTGGTGAAAAAATAAAGGTAGATATAGGTTTAAAAACGCCGGGAATTATCAAATTTAGACATATAGTAAATAAGTATAATTTTACTTCATATGAGGATATATTAGATAATCTTAAACAAAAAACTTGGAAATGTCCAGGATATATCATATATTCACAAGACAGAAAGTATCATGTTCGTCTAGAAAATCCAAACTACGTGATTGTTGAAAATATGGTAAAAAACCAGAACAACACTGAATATATTGTTTTAGACCATTTGTTGAATGGTAATATACATACTCTTCTGGGGTATTATCCAGAGTGGAATGAGATTGCATTATATGTAAACAATGTATTGAATGATTACATAGATAAAGTTTATCAGATATATGTGGAGAATAAGATAAAAAAGACTGCATTAATTATAGATAAAAAGTATAGAAAAGCTGTCTACAATATTCATGAAATTTATCTTAATAGTAAAAACAATGGTTCTAATATATCAGTAACATATGGTGATGTATGCAAAACCATAAGAAACTATGATACTGCATATTTGTTTAGTATTTTATTAAAAAAATAATATGAATTTAATAAAAAATCTTATTAAATTTATAAATCAATGACCATATTTGATAATATTAGTTGTTAAATACTGGTTTTGTTGCCTTAGAAAGATCAATATTGAATGCTTCGGATAGTTTATCAATACACCATGAATTTTTAGTAAAGTATTCAGAATTGTCAATAATATTGAATGTTGTACTAACAATACCAGACAATTCACTAAATTCAGTAAGAATATCGCTTAGTTTATTAAGTGCTATAAATAATGACTTAACAAATAACATTGTACAAAATACCTTTCTAATGGTATCAATATCTAGGGTTTCTAGTTTTTTGCTAAAATCAAGCTCATTAAGGAAAATTTCATCCTTCATAACAATATTGTATATGTGTTTTATGTATTGATCCTTGGTTATGCTTGTATGAGGTACTAGGATTATGTCTAGTTCTTCAATGGTTGGATGTTGCATTTTATAGGATGAAATACTTAGTAGATTCAATTCTTTAGCTCTTTCTCCACAATAATAGTCTCTTACGGTAGAACTAACAAGATTTCCTAAAGTATGATTTTCATTTTTGATATTTACGTTAATTCCTATATTATCTGAATTTGTAATGTCACTTATTTTAACCTTTGAGTTAACACTAAAGTCTACATCATTATCCTTAATCACACCCATTTCACTTATAACTGAAAGATTGATACTATTAATAACATCCTTAACCATGAGATATAATACTGAGGTTCCATCAAATATAATCTGGTCAGGGTTCATAAATCCAATGCTTTCTACAGAAAGTTCAAAAATATTAGGATCGCCATTTTGATCTTTATGGTATACTCTGTTTTTATCAAGTAGATTGAATGATGTTTTAAGTTGTTCTATTTCTTCATTACTAAATTCATCTAGATTTTTGGATTTTCTTTCATTTTTAAGATATGCTAATTTTTTTTCAAATACAGTATCAATTTTACTTTCTTCTACTTTATACTGAAACGTGACAGTACCAGTTGGATCATATCTGGCATTTTGTTTTCCTTGTCCTACTGTAGGAATACAAACCAAGTCAATATGATCTCCTTCTAGAGGATCACTAATATTATATTTTAGTTTATTCAATACAATGGGTCTTTTGGTGAATGGATCATGAAGCATGTATTGATCAATTGATCCCTCAGCATTATGAATTTTAAAATGATCAGTGGTTACCTCAATAATACCATTTTTATCTCTAAATGCCTGTTGTTCGGCATTGTTTTTAACATCCAGAGTGAATGTAGGTATTTCTGTTTTATCATCAAACAAGAAGTGTCTTTTTCCGTTTTTTTCCTGTTTTGTATTAATGATGAGAATGTTGGGCATTTCCATACTAATTGGAACAAGTGATAGACGATGGCTGAGAAACTCATTATGAAGAGCAGAGGTATTTGTTTTAATGTTGACAGACCTATCAGCCGGATTATCATAGTATGTGTCATCAAATGTAGTTGTAGGTACATTTGAAGAGAAACTTCTTCTAAGCGAGTTTGCTACATACAATGGTACATTATGTAGTTCAAATGATGTTTTGAAATGTGTTAGATTTTGGGTATATTTTTTGTATTGATCAAAGTAACTCATTATCTATAATATTTAAATATTTAAAAAATAACTTTAAGTAATCAAAT
>MDTC01261889.1_pt1 | contig 17448 bp, 15 predicted proteins | sample 811181 | NCBI WGS metagenome assembly MDTC01 (sample SAMN05326644, study PRJNA326480) | marine metagenome | isolation source: seawater | place: Pacific Ocean: North | collected 2011 | reverse complement strand
TTTTTTTTTTACTCTTAAGCGGCGCAATCATTCTAGTATTTCTATTGAATTATCCATTTGGTTATGATCTGCAAGCCTTTTTGATGGGTCAATCTCTATCTTTGTTATTTTTTTAGAGCCCTTTATTTGTAAAAGATATTCATTTGAAACCCACTCCCAAGGCTCCATGATTAGGACCTCTTTTGGAAAAACTTTATTGCCATACAGCAGATCATTAGGGATGTAGTACATTTCATTAGAGCCATCAGCAAAAGAAACGACTAATTCTATAGGCATTGGAATTCTTCCTTTTCTTTTCAATATAACTGATCTTGTTTCTTTAATGGAAGAAATATCAATACCATAGTCAATTTTGTGTGAGGTACGTGTCCACTCATTAAGATACCATTCTAGCTCTAGGCCGGAGACTTTCTCTGCAATCCTTTTGATGTCATTTGGCTTAGGGTGTTTAAACTTAAATTCTTGGTAATATCTTTTCAGTGTTTTTTTAAGGTTTTCTTTTCCAATAATATAACCTAACTGCGAGAGAAAAACAGCACCCTTACTATATGCGGTTGCGCTGTAAGCAAAATTGTAATCGAATCTATCTGAATGTACAGTTTGCGACTGCTCATAACCAGAATTTGCTAACAAATAATAGCTGTTATAGCTGCTTTCGTGTGGAAATTTAGGGCTTTTGTTTCTAACAAACGATTCTGCTAAAGCGGAGATGTATTCTGTAAACCCTTCATCCATCCAAGGGTGTTTAGCCTCGTTGTTTGCTAAAATATTGTGAAACCAACTGTGAGCCATTTCATGATTAGTAACTCCGAATAAACTCTCGTAACTTCTCTTTCCTGTTATCATTGTACACATGGCATACTCCATACCACCATCACCGCCTTGAATAATTGAATATTGCTTCCAGGGATAAGGCCCAATATTCTCCTCAAAATAGTGAAGTAATTTAAGAGAATCATCTTGTAGTCTTTTCCAGGCCTCTAAATCAACTGTGGGTTTATAAAAAAAGTGTAAGTCGACACCAGATTCAGAAGTTTTAACATCGTGTATGTATTCAGGGTCAGCTGCCCAAGCAAAATCATGAACCTTAGGAGCATAAAACTTCCAAGTCAAGTATTCTCCTTTGTTTTTTTTTGCTTTTTCTGAATAACCATGTCCAATTTCATCAGGGTTTTTTAGGTATCCTGTTCCGCCAATAACATAATTTTTATCAATTTTAATGTTGACTGAGTAGTCTCCCCAAACTCCGTAGAACTCCCTGCCAATGTAAGGGTTTGGGTGCCACCCTTCATTATCAAACTCTACTAATTTTGGGTACCACTGGGTCATTGTAAGGTGGACCCCTTCTTTATTCATCTTTCCAGAACGTCTTATTTGCAACGGGACCTGTCCGATAAATTCCATTGTCAAAGTAGTTTTTTTTCCAGGAAGCAAAGGTTTTTCTAGCATAGCTTTAAGAATGGTTCCCCTTGATTCTTTGTTTAAAAAAGCTCCATCTTGTTTAAGAGACAAAACATCAAGCTTTCCCTGGTCTTTTTCCTCAAGACTCGCTATTCTGTCACCAACCCGAGAATCAGGGTCAGCAATTGTCCTAGACCTAATATCCATTTGGCTTCCGGGCTGAAATGCGTTAAAAAACAAATGATAATAAACCTTTGTTAGGGTATCTGGGGAGTGATTGGTGTAAATTATCTTTTGCGTTCCTTTAAACGTAAAGGACTTTACATCCATTTCTATGTCCATCGAATAATCTGCTCTCTGTTGCCAGTTATCTTGTGAGAAAATTAATGACGAAAAAAACAATAAAAAAACAGAACAAACTCTCATAGTTATATTTTAAAAAATTTCGTGAAATTTAAAGGACCTATCAAGCCTTACCCCTTTTTCAGTTTTTTTTAAAGAGATAACTTCGTTATAAGGGTCATGCTCTAAAACAAGAAGACATTCGTTTTCGACACCTTCTTTTAAAAAGTCTGATTTTTCATCCATTGATAACAAAGGTTTGGTGTCATAGCTCATTATATAAGGTATTGGCAAATGCCCTGCAGTTGGAATAAGGTCAGCTGCAAAAACAATTTTTTTACCTTTGTAGTCTATTTGTGGAATCATTTGTTTTTCTGTGTGTCCGTTAACAAATAAAACATCAAAACCTAATTCAGGCTTAAATTCAAAACCACTTTTGTGGTTAGATATAAATTTAAGCTGTCCACTCTCTTTTAGCGGCAATAGGTTTTCAGACAAAAAAGAAGCTTTTTCTCTTGCATTTGGGTTGCAAGCCCAGTCCCAATGACTTTCATTGGACCAATAGGTAGCGTTTTTGAATAATGGTTTTAAGTATTTTTTATTTTCTGCCCAAACAGTTCCCCCACCACAATGATCAAAGTGAAGATGAGTTAAAAATATATCTGTTATATCATCGCAAGAGAAGCCAAGGCTATTTAAAGAAGAGACTAGGCTAAAATCTCCCCACCTGTAATAGTATCTGAAAAACTTTTCTGACTGTTTATCTCCCATTCCAGTATCAATTAATATAAGACGAGAGGACTCTTCAATTAGCAAACACCTGCAAGACATTTGAATCATATTATTTGAGTCTGCTGGATTTGTCCTCTGCCAGATTGATTTAGGAACAACCCCGAACATAGCCCCTCCGTCTAATTTAAAATTTCCAGCTTCAACAGAATGTAATTTCATTTTAATTTTTAATGGTTAGCCTTAGTACAGAACAAGCGGAACGCTCTGTAAACTTATCCCGACCACCGCCCAGCAGAATGTCTATCCAGCTATCCTTTTCAGGTGAACCAAGAACAAGCAGGTCATGTTCTGCAGAAACATCAGAAATAACATCCAAAGGATCACTGCTTTCAATAACCTTTAAGTTGCTTTTTATTTTTAAAAGAGACAATAGTTCTATAGACTTCTGCTCCATTTTTTTTGCTTTTTGCTTAGGAAAATCTGGTGTCACAATATGTAAAAGGGTTAACGATGCACCATAAAACTTACAAAGTTTTTGGGCAACGCTTAAAAAATCTTTGTCTTTTCTGCCTGGCCGTAGAGCCATCACAATTTTTCCGATATTTCGAATACCATTATCCTTAAACAGGGCAAAATTTGAACGCACACTTGTAAGCAGCCAGCCTAATGGATTTCTCACTAATATTCCACTGTGGGCTCTTCCGCCCCAGCCAATCACTAGCCAATCACAATTAGTTTGGTTGCTTAGCTCTGCCACTGTATTTGAGACTTCGTGTGTTACAACAGATTCAAAATCAATTGACAGGCCTTGTCTTTTTGAAAGTCTTTTCAATCTCCTTGCAATGGATAGCACGCTTGGAGTGTCTTTGTTCAGAGCTTCCAAGAAAGTTTGATTAGGGACCTCTGTAATGTTTACAGCCTGTACAGAGCTTCTGGTGTTCAAAGCAGAAGCAATTTCTACTAGCATCTCAGGAGAGTTTTCGTTGCCCAACAAAGGAACAATTGTACCAGCATCTGAAGCCAAATTTCCGTCTAAGATAGGAGATGGTAAATCTTTATTTAAACCTTCTGCAGAGGAATCTTTTTTGTAAAATAAAAATAACGCAGGCCTGTGCCCATAGTTAGTTAATACACCAGTTCTAGTAGCGTTTTTACCAACAAAAGAATAGACAACAAAGCCAATTATACAAATAAAGATTATAGACAGTAATGGCATTAAGCCCAACAACAACAAAAGAAATAAACCGCTTATAATTCCAAAAACCTGAAGCAATGGGTATAGTGGAGCTTTGTATGTTGGCTTATACCATTGAGCGGAAGTTTCTCTTAAAATAATTACACAAAAGTTTACGGAAATAAACATCATAACCATAAAAGCACTTGCAAGCTTAGCAATCTTTACTACATCCAGAAAGAGAATCACAAAAGACATAACTAGCCCTGTAAATAAAATGGAAAACACAGGTGTCAAATAATTAGAGTGAATTTTTGAAAAAACCTTAGGCATTAATAAATCAATAGCCATTGCAAAAGGAAATCTTGAAGAAGCTAGGACTCCAGAGTTGGCCCCTGACATCAAGGTAAGCACCCCAATTATAGCAGCTGCATAACCAAAATATTTTCCACCAACAAGCTCTGCAGCAGAGTGAATGGGCTTTATGTCAACCGCAAGACTCGAAGGTTCAACAACACCTGCCAATACATATGAAATAAAAACATATACAGTAGCGATTCCTAAAAGGGATAAAATCATAGCTAAGGGCAGGTTTTTGTTGGGATTCGTGATTTCTCCAGCAATAGCAGCAATTTTTATTACACCAGAATAAGAAATGTATACAAAAGCAACGGCTGTTATTAACCCTAAATTACCATCTTTTATAAAAGGCTGTAAAAGTCTTGCATCAACTTTTGGCAAAGCGGTAAAAAAAAGTGCAGTTAAATACACAAAACATATTGCAACAATAAAGAGCTGGACTTTGCCAACCTTTTTTACGCCAAAAATATTTAGAAGCAAAATAAATGCTAAAAAACAAAGGGCAATTAATGGAATGGAAGACGGACTAACACTGACAATGACGGTCAAGTAGGCCCCCAAACCAATTAACGCAAATGAGCTTTTTAGCAATAAGGACAGCCAAAGGCCAATACCAGAAATTGTACCAAATAAAGGGCCAAAAGCTCTTTCAATATAGACATATGTTCCACCAGATGAAGGCATTGCTGTAGCCAGTTCAGACTTTGATAGAGCGGCAGGAAGAACACAAATTGCACCCAGCAAGTATGCTAGCCAAACCGAAGAACCGGTTAATCCAGATGCAAAGCCAGGCAAAACAAAAATACCACTACCAAGCATTCCTCCAATACTAATGGCAATCACATAAGGCAAAGAGAGGCTTCGCTCGAGTTTTTTCATATATTAAATATAAAGAATTGTGTATAAATATTCCTAGTCGTTAAGCTTGAGTACAGCCATAAATGCCTCTTGTGGGATTTCTACTCGCCCTATCTGTCTCATTTTCTTTTTCCCCTTCTTCTGTTTTTCTAAAAGCTTCCTTTTTCTTGTTATATCACCGCCATAACATTTTGCGGTTACGTCTTTCCTAACAGCCTTAATTGTTTCTCTTGAGATAATTTTAGTGCCAATAGCCGCCTGTATTGGGATGTCAAATTGTTGGCGGGGAATTAAAGATCTAAGTTTTTCACACATTTTTTTACCAATCGTATATGCATTGTCAAAATGAATCAATGAAGAAAGTGCATCAACGGAGTTACCATTTAGTAATAGATCAACTTTAACAAGTTTAGAAGACCTCATTCCAATAGGAGCATAATCAAAAGAAGCATATCCTTTTGATACTGTTTTTAGCCTGTCATAGAAGTCAAACACAATTTCAGCTAGAGGCATGTCAAAAACTAGCTCAACCCTTTGAGTTGTTAAGTAAGTTTGATTTTTGATTTCACCTCTTTTTTCAATACACAGGCTCATAACATTTCCCACATAATCAGATTTGGTAATGATCGTAGCCTTTATAAAAGGTTCTTCAACACGGTCCAAACTGCTAGGTTCAGGAAGGTCTGAAGGATTATTTACTAGAATCTCATCATTAGGGTTCTTTCTGTTGTATGCATGGTAAGAAACGTTAGGAACGGTTGTTATAACAGACATATTAAACTCTCTTTCTAATCTTTCCTGTATTATTTCTAAATGTAACATCCCAAGAAAACCACATCTAAAGCCAAACCCTAATGCAGAAGAGCTCTCCGGTGAAAAAATTAATGAAGCGTCGTTTAATTGTAGTTTTTCCATTGAAGATCGCAATTCTTCATACTCATCAGTGTCTACAGGGTAGATTCCAGCAAAAACCATAGGCTTAACATCTTCAAATCCAGACACGCCCTCCGTAGAGTTAGAATTACCTTCAACAATGGTATCACCAACCTTAACTTCTTTAGCATTTTTAATCCCTGTGATTAAATATCCAACGTCACCAGCGGAAACAACCTGCTTAGGGGTTTGCGTCAAGTTAAGAGTGCCCACCTCGTCAACAAAATATTTTTTCTGTGTTGCTAAAAATTTAATTGGTTGTCCTTTTTTTATTTCCCCCTCAAACACACGAAAATAAGTTTCTACTCCCCTAAAAGGATTATAAACTGAATCAAAAATCAACGCCTTTAGAGGCAAATTTTTCTTTGATTTTGCTTCTGGAATGACACGAATTATTGCATCAAGCACAGATTCTATTCCAAGCCCGGTTTTAGCAGAAGCATGAATGATTTCTTCTTTTTTACAACCTAGTAAATCTACTATATCATCACTTACTTCTTCAGGGTTGGCAGATGGAAGGTCAACTTTGTTCAACACAGGGATTATTTCTAAATCATTTTCAAGAGCAAGGTAAAGATTCGAAATTGTTTGAGCCTGAATGCTTTGAGCAGCATCAACTACTAAAAGAGCACCCTCACAAGCTGCTATAGACCTAGAGACCTCGTAAGAAAAATCTACATGTCCAGGTGTGTCAATTAGGTTTAATATAAAATCTTCGTTGTTTTTTTTATACACCATTTGAATAGCGTGTGATTTGATAGTTATACCCCTCTCTCTTTCAAGGTCCATGTTGTCCAACAACTGTTCTTGTTTGTCTCTGTCAGAAACCGCTCCAGTAAAATCGAGTAGCCTGTCAGCAAGAGTGCTTTTGCCGTGGTCAATATGTGCAATTATACAGAAGTTTCTTATAGAGCTCATTAAAGGGTTTTCTTGTAAGGCAAATATAAGCCAATAAAAAATCAGAAGCTTATAAATTAAAATTTTACTTTTGTCAAAAAAATATTTTGGTAAAAATTGGAAATATCAACTTAGGTGAATTCCCCCTCTTGTTAGCGCCTATGGAGGACGTAAGCGACCCTCCTTTCAGAGCGCTTTGTAAAGAACAAGGAGCGGATGTTGTATATACTGAGTTTATTTCGAGCGAGGGCTTAATAAGAAATGCGCATAAAAGCGTTGTAAAGCTTGATATATATGAGAAAGAAAGGCCTGTAGGAATACAAATATTCGGAGCGAATTTGAACTCAATGGTTGAAGCTGTGGATATAGTAGAAAAAACATCTCCAGACATTATAGACATTAACTTTGGGTGCCCAGTAAAAAAAGTTGTTTCAAAAGGAGCAGGAGCTGGAATCTTAAAAGATATTGACTTAATGGTCAAGCTAACTTCAGAAATGGTAAAAAGAACACACATTCCGGTAACTGTAAAAACAAGATTAGGATGGGACGAAAATTCAATTATGATGGTTGAGGTTGCGGAAAGATTGCAAGATGTAGGAGCTAAAGCTATTGCTATTCATGGCAGAACTAGATCTCAAATGTACAAGGGGGAGGCAAACTGGAATTATATTGCAGACGTAAAAAACAACCAAAGAATGTATATTCCTGTTTTTGGCAACGGAGATGTTAATTCACCTGAAAAGGCTAAAATAATGAGAGATCAGTTTGGCCTAGATGGCGCCATGATAGGCCGTGCAAGCATTGGAAACCCTTGGTTTTTTAAACAAGTAAAATTGTTTTTGAATGAAGGGTTGACAAATTTCAAACCTTCAATTGAAGACAGAATAAAGACGGCAAAAAGGCATTTGGAAATGGCTGTAAGCTGGAAAGGAGAAAAGCTAGGTGTTTTAGAAACGCGTAGGCATTATTCAAATTATTTTAGAGGAATTCCAAACTTCAAGCCATATAGAACAAAGCTTGTTACAACTGAAAATTTAGAAACGCTTTATAGTTTATTCCAAGAACTAGAAGAGAAAAAGGACGTTTTAGAGGAGGCTATAATTTGATTTTTTTCAGTGAAAAAAGCGAAAGGTATGCGCTTATGACTCCAATGGTTACCACCCAAAAAAGCACAATAAAAAAGTTTTTGAATTCAATCAATACCGGATAAGGTATTGAGGTGCCAGATAGTTTAAAAATTCCGTAGGCCTGTTGTAAGTAGACAAAAATAAAGCCAATAATCAAACCAAAAAAACCACCAAAAAAAGTTAAATAAACACCATGCTTAAAGAATGAAAATTGGATCTGCTTTCTAGTTGCGCCAATTTTAAAAAGGGTTAAGACATTTTTTTGTTTTTCAGTTATTAGAATAATTATAGCTCCAACAACATTAAACATTGCCACAACAAGTATTAAGGCCAAAACAAGATTTATTATAATCTCTTCAGAATTAAGCATTTTGTAATAAGTTTCGTTGATTTCTTCTCTAGTTTTAACGGAAAAGTTTTGGCCCAATAGCTTTTGAAGCTCTTTCGAGGTGTCTAGCTTCTTATCAGAATCAATAGTTTTTATAGAAATAGAAGAAACCTGGTTTTTAGAAAGGGCTAAAAGGTTTTGAGCATTAGATAATGGAATAAAGATGCTTTTTTTATCGTCAAAATCGTTGGAGTTAAAGACTCCAACAACCATATTAACGGAACGATTAAATGGCTGCTTAAAAATTGAGGATGTTTTTTGTGTTTTCGGAACTAAAAGCATTATTCCTCCGCCATAATTATATAGTCCAAGCTTTAGTTCATCAGCTAAAAAGGAACTTACAACGGACCGGTTTCTTATATCTGAACCGTTCAGCCAGCCCCCAGCAGACACCATTTTTTCAATGTCAAAAATTGAGCTAAAATTGCGCTGTATTCCTTTAAGCATTGCAAAAGAGGTTATGTCATCATTTTTTACCAAAACCTTTTCTTCAAGCTGTGAAGAAATCGCCGAGATGTTTGACACTGGGGATATCTTATCAGCAATTAATACATAATCAAAATGTTTAGAGTTTAAAGAGGTTATTTTTATATCAGGGTCAAATGCATTTGAGTAGTTTGATCCAAAAGACTTTAACCCAGAAAAAACGGAAAGAACTATAAAAAATGAACATACAGCAACAATTAAGACAAATAATGCAGAATTACTAACAATGTTCACAATATTCCATTTGCTTTTTGAAAAAAAATACCTTTTTGCAATAAAAGTTGAGAATGTCATTTTATTATTTAGAGCTTTTAATGTTCCTTTTTTTTATAGGATCATCAACCCCTTTTAGCGCTTCTTCAATTAAGCTTATTTGTTCTAAAGAATCATCAACAGAGAACGAAAAAACAGGAATATGCCTTACTTGGTTTTTAATTAAAATGGCAATTGAATTTCTAATCTGAGACTTGTGAGACTGTATTAAATTTAAAATAAATTCAATTTGTGAAACAGGAAAGATGCTTAAATATGATTTTACATTGGAAAGGTCTGGAGACACACTTACTTTAGTAACAGAAACTAAAATATTGCTTTTATTGCACTCCTTCAACAACTTTTGAAGCACAAGTGTTAAATCTTTTTGCAAAACTGCAGCAATTTTTTTTTGTCTTGTTGTTTCCACTTACTCTATTTTTGAAACCCTTAAAGTATTAACCTCTCCTTTCTTTACTATTGGCATTGCAGACAGGTTTATTACATAGTTGTTGGGCCGAATAAAACCATAATCTTTGGCAATTTCATTGACCTCTTCAATAGTGTCATCAGTGCTAACAAAATTATCATAAAACATGCACTTGACCCCCCAAAGCAAATTAAGCCGTGAGAGTATTTTTTTATTTGATGTAAACACTAATATTAAAGCATTTGGCCTCCACGAAGATATCTGCCAAGCGGTATATCCGCTATTTGTTAAGGTGCAAATTGCGGAGGCATTGATTTCGTTAGCTATGTTGGTCGCGTGGAAGCAAACAGATTTTGTTAAAATTCTTTTGGACTTAAGCTTAGGAATGTCATGAGGAGTTCTTATCAAAGGAGAGCTTTCTACTCTGGCAATAATTTTTTCGATAGTTTTTACAACCTCCACAGGGTGTTTTCCCATAGAAGTTTCTCCAGAAAGCATTATTGCATCAGCACCATCCATTACAGAATTTGCAACATCATTGACTTCAGCCCTGGATGGAGTTAAGCTGGAAATCATAGACTCCATCATTTGTGTAGCTATAATAACAGGCTTTCTGGCTTTTTTTGCTTTTGTGACTAGGAGTTTTTGGTTTAAAGGGACCTCTTCTGCAGGAATTTCAAGCCCAAGATCCCCTCGAGCAACCATAATTCCATCAGCTTTTTTTAATATTTCATCAATATTTATTAACGCCTCAGGCTTTTCAATTTTTGCAATTATTGGAATCCTGTGTGAACTGTTAGCATCAATAAGTTTCTTGAGGCTAGAAATGTCTTTTCTTGATCGAACAAAAGAAAGTGCAACCCAGTCAAAATTATTTTTAATTGCAAAACTAACATCAGCAACGTCTTTACTTGTCAAAGCTGGGAGAGAAATTTTAGTGTTAGGCAAATTAACTCCTTTATTAGACTCAAGTGCTCCACCCTGAACTATTCTTGTCTTGACAAGATCTTTTTTATTAGTTTCTATTACTTTTAAAATTAATTTGCCGTCGTTAATAAGGATTCTTTCGTTTATATCAACATCAGAGGGAAAGTTTTTATAATTGATATAAACCAGCTCATCGTTACCAGGCTCATTTATTTCATTTGTTGTAAAAGAAATAAGGCTTCCTTTTTTTAAATGCACCCCTTCTTTAACTTCACCAACTCTTATTTTAGGTCCTTGTAAATCTCCAAGAATTGAGGCGTGTATATTTAGCTCTTCATTTAAAGAGCGGATTTCTTGAACAGTTTTGGTTGTCTCTTCGTATGAGGAATGGGAAAAGTTAATTCTAAAAACGTCTACTCCAGCCACCATAAGCCGTTTTAGGATTGGCCTGGATGAAGATGAGGGGCCAATAGTTGCAACAATTTTTGTTTTATTAAGCTTCATTAGTCAACAATTAAATTATCAATAGACTTTATTTTTTTTTTGTCTACCCTATAGCTTGAAGAGACTTCATTTAATAAAGATATAGATTTAATAAGCGATTTAATGTTTTTTTCGCCTATATATTTAATAATGTAATCTACTGACTTGAGCTCGGGGATCAGTAAATGACGCGTGGGGTTAGTATCAAAAAGTAAATTTGGAGAAGATGTTTTTTTTAAATCAAAAAGCACGTTCTGATATAAAAAAAAAGTGATGTTAGCTTTTTTTTCTCCATTTTTATAAACCATGTATTTTTCATTTTTATTTCCAAAACTAACATCGCGTTTGGCACGGCTTAGCCTTAAGTCCAAAGCACGGTTTATGTTAAAAGCTAAGCTATGAAGCTGTGAAGAAGAATGAATTGCGATTAACTCAAACTGCTCATCAATTTCATCAATAGAAAGCTTGTATTTTGACATGCTCAAATATACAATTTGTGAAATATTCTGTAAACTGTAAAATTATTGATCGTAGTGTTTAAATAACACACAGGCATTGTGCCCTCCGAAACCAAAAGTGTTACTCATAGCAACATTAACCTCTCTTTGTTTTGCATTATTAAATGTGAAATTGATTTTATTATCTATGCTTTCATCTGCATTTTGAAAATTTATAGTAGGCGGAACGATATTGTTATTAATAGCCAGTATAGAAGCTATTGCTTCTACAGCACCAGCAGCCCCTAAAAGGTGTCCAGTCATAGATTTAGTAGAGTTAATATTCATAGAATACAAGTGTTTATGAAAAACATTTTCTAGGGCCTTAGCCTCAGCCACATCACCAAGTTGAGTAGAAGTGCCATGCATATTAACGACATCAATTTCAGAGTATTCAATCTTAGCATCACGAATACAGTTCTTCATCACTTTAATGGCTCCAATTCCGTCTGGATGGGGTGCAGTCATGTGGTATGCATCAGCTGAAAGCCCACCACCAATTAGTTCGGCATATATCTTAGCACCTCTTTTTTTTGCATGCTCAAGTTCTTCCAATATTAAACAACCCCCACCTTCTCCCAAAACAAACCCATCTCGGTCTTTATCAAAAGGCCTTGATGCTGTTTTTGGATTATCATTTCTAGTTGAAAGAGCGTGAAGCGCATTGAACCCTCCAATTCCAGAAATTGAAACACCAGCCTCAGAGCCTCCGGAAACAATAACATCTGCATGACCAAGCCTTATATAGTTAAGCCCATCAATAATAGCATTTGCAGATGAGGCGCAGGCCGATACAGTTGCAAAGTTAGGTCCCCTAAAGCCATTTCTTATAGAAATAATTCCGGGAGCAATATCGGGAATCATTTTGGGTATCATAAACGGATTAAACCTGGGGAATCCATTGCCTGAAGCAAAATTAAGAACTTCATTCTGAAACGTTTCCAGCCCACCAATTCCAGCGCCCCAAATTACACCAATTCGGTCCATGTCAAGTTTTTCCAAGCTAGGGAAGGCATCTTTTATGGCTTCGTCAGAGGAAACTATTGCATATTGAGCAAAACGATCCATTTTTCTGGAAAGCTTTCGATCCATATAGTCTTCAGGGTCAAAACCTTTTAATTCGCATGCAAATTGAGTTTTAAAGTTAGAACAGTCAAAATAAGTTATTCTATCTGCGCCGCTTTTACCCGAAACAAGACCATCCCAATAATCAGAAACTGTGTTTCCGATTGGAGTCAAAGCACCTAAACCAGTAACAACAACTCGTTTTAGGTTCATAAAAAAGTTATTTGGAACTTTCTATATACTGAATGGCTTGACCAACTGTTGCAATTTTTTCTGCTTGATCGTCAGGTATTTGAATATCAAACTCTCTTTCAAATTCCATTATAAGCTCTACAGTATCTAAGGAGTCTGCACCAAGATCATTTGTAAAACTTGCACTGGCAACAACTTCATTTTCGTCAACACCTAATTTGTCGACTATGATAGCATTAACGCGTGAGGAAATATCAGACATAATTCTTATGGTTTAAAAGTTGAGACAAAAATAAAAAACTTTATATTATATAGACTATTTTTTAATAAAATTAAATTAAAAGAATGTTGTCTTTTATTGATACAGCATTGATAAATGTGTTAATTTGCTAGATATTTATTAAGAATTGGAGGGAAAAAAGATTGTTGTTTTTGCGTCTGGATCCGGATCAAACTTTTCAAAGATATGTGAACATTTTCACGATATTAATGATGTGTCAATAAGTCGTGTGGTGTGTAATAATGTTGGAGCTGGAGTAATTGAAAAAGCAAGTTTTTGGAATGTTGACGTCACGATAATCAATAAATTAGCTCTAAATGACGGCAGTTTGCTCTCAAAACTAGTTAAGATTGACCCAGATTTAATAGTTCTAGCTGGGTTTTTATTTAAAGTTCCTGAAGATATGATTGAAAAATTTGAAAAAAAAATTATTAATATTCATCCGTCACTACTGCCAAAGTACGGCGGTAAGGGCATGTATGGTTTTAATGTTCATAAAAATGTAATTAAAAATTCTGAACCGTATTCGGGAATTACAATACACTATGTTAATAAAAATTATGATGAAGGGAATATTATTTTTCAAAAGAAAATAAAAGTAAACAAAAATGAGACAGCTAATAATTTAGCGAAAAAAATCTTGAAAATTGAGCACAAGTATTATCCAAAAGTCATACATGAACTATTATGCGATGAATAAAAAACAGATAAATATTTATACAGATGGGTCTTCAAGAGGAAATCCGGGACCGGGGGGATATGGTATTGTGATGGAAGATGTTGGTAGTAATTATTTCAAAGAGTTTTCGTCTGGATTCAGATTAACTACAAACAATAGAATGGAGCTTTTGGCAGTTGTAGAGGGCTTAAAAAAAATAAAAAAAGACGGGCACAATGTTACCGTATATACAGACTCAAAGTATGTTTCTGAAGCAGTTGAAAAGAAGTGGGTTTTTAAATGGCAACTAAATAATTTTAAAAATAAAAAAAATAGCGATTTATGGAAAGAGTTTTTACAGCTTTATCCAAAACATTCTATTAAATTTAAATGGATCAAGGGACACAACAATCACCCTCAGAACGAAAGGTGCGACTTTTTGGCAGTAACGGCTTCAAAAAAGTCAAATCTACAGAAAGACGAAGTTTATGAAAACAATAAAACTATGAACAAATGAAAAAAACACTTATAGTTGGCACAGTTGCCTATGACGAAATAGAAACGCCAACAGAATCATCTGGAAAAATTCTTGGAGGAGCAGGAACATATATTGGCTTGAGCGCTTCTTTGTTTGACGCACAGCCGTCAATAATCTCAATCGTCGGAGGTGATTTTGAAAAAGAAAATCTAGAGTTATTAAATTCAAAAGGAATTAATACTGATTCAATCGAAATTGTTCCAAAAGGAAAGACGTTTTATTGGAAAGGAAAGTATCATAGCGACTGGAACAAAAGAGATACTTTAAGCACTCAGCTTAACGTGTTGGCTGATTTTAATCCAATTGTTTCAGATGAAAACAAAGAAGCTGAAATTGTAGTTTTAGGAAACTTACATCCAATAGTTCAAAATATAGTTTTAGACCAAGTCAATGTTAATGAAAAATGCGTAATATTAGACACTATGAATTTTTGGATGGATAATGCGCTTGAAGAGCTCATGAAAGTGATTCGCAGAGTCGACATAATTATAATTAATGACGAAGAGGCCATTCAGCTCTCGGGAAAAGACACACTATTTGCCGCTGCAAAAGAAATTTTATCATTTGGCCCTAAGCAAATTGTGATAAAAAAAGGAGAACACGGAGCAATGCTTTTTGAAGATGGAAAATTTTTTACAATTCCAGCGTTTCCAGTTGAAAAAGTTAAAGATCCAACTGGCGCTGGAGACACTTTCGCTGGAGGGTTTGCAGGCTATTTGTCACAAATTGACAAAATTGATTTCGAAGGCATGAAACTAGCGGTCGTGAACGGGACAGTGATGGCGTCGTTTTGTGTTGAGGGTTTCGGAATATCTATTATGGAAAATTTAGATAAAGAAACAGCTAATAACAGGCTTAAAGAATTTAAAAAATACACAAAGTATTAGATAATTTTAATTATTTTTAAATAATGAGCGATCAGATTAAACACGAATGCGGAATAGCGCTGATTAGATTGCTGAAACCCTTGGAATATTATCAAAAAAAATATGGAACCACAAATTATGGGGTAAATAAAATGTATTTGATGATGGAGAAGCAACATAACAGGGGACAAGATGGCGCAGGATTTGCTACTGTGAAACTCGACACTAAGCCTGGTAAAAAATATATTTTTAGGGAAAGGTCAGCAAGTAAACAACCAATCCAAAAGGTTTTTAACAACGTTAATAAAACAATTAGAGGGTACGCATCCAAAGCATCAAACGAAAACACACCATTTGTTGGAGAGCTAATGCTTGGCCATGTCAGATATGGAACATTTGGAAAAAACAATATTGAAAGTGTTCACCCGTTTTTGAGACAAAACAATTGGATGCATAGAAATTTAATTGTTGCAGGAAATTTTAATATGACAAACAATCAAGAGTTGTTTGAAAATTTAGTGAAGCTTGGTCAGCACCCAAAAGATGATTCAGATACTATAACAGTCATGGAAAAAATTGGTCATTTTTTAGATGACGCGGTTGCAAAAATTTATAAAAAACTTAAAAAAGAAGGTTTTAGTAAAAAGGAAGCGTCTCCTTTAATAGAAAAAAAACTTAATCTTAGAAAAATCCTAACAAAAGCCTCCAAAGATTGGGACGGTGGATATGCTATTGGAGGAATGCTGGGTCACGGTGACGCATTTTTTCTTAGAGACCCGTCAGGAATCAGGCCAGCTTATTATTATAAAGATGATGAGGTGGTTGTAGTCGCATCAGAAAGGCCTGTTATACAAACAGTTTTTAATGTTGAATTTAAAGAAGTTAAAGAGTTAGACCCCGGGAAAAGTATTATAATTAAAAAGTCAGGAAAATTTTATTTAGAAGACGTGTTGCCTCCAAATGAAAAGAAATCTTGTTCTTTTGAAAGGATTTACTTTTCGAGAGGCAGTGATGCTGAAATATATCAGGAGAGGAAATCTTTAGGAAGATTACTGTTTCCTAAAATATTTGAAAGACTTAAAGGAGACTTGATTAATACAGTTTTTTCATACATCCCTAACACCGCAGAAGTTTCTTTTTATGGGTTGGTGCATGAGGTTCAAAACTATATGAATAATGAGGTCATCAACGAAATAATTCAAAATAAAAATAAAATAAATAAAAAAAGGTTAAATCACCTTTTATCTAGCAAGCCTAGGATAGAAAAAGTTGCAATTAAAGATGCAAAACTAAGGACATTTATTGCTGATGATAACGGAAGAGATGAATTAGTTGCGCATGTCTATGATATAACATATGGTTCAATCAAAGAATCAGATAATTTGGTTGTGATTGACGACAGTATCGTCAGAGGAACGACATTGCAAAAGAGTATTTTAAAAATATTAGACAGGCTAAATCCTAAGAAAATTATAATTGTTTCAAGTGCTCCACAAATTAGATACCCTGATTGTTATGGTATTGATATGGCAAGAATGGAAGATTTTATTGCATTTAGAGCTGCATTAGAACTAATTAAAGAAAAAAAATTTAATCTTTTAGAGAAAACTTATAAAGACTGTATTAACGAGCTAAAACTTCCGGATATTAAAATGGAAAACAAGGTAAAAGCAATATATGAGAACTTCAGTGATGATGAAATATCACAGAAAATTGCTCAAATTTTAAAGGAAAAAACAATTAAGTCTGACATTAATGTCATTTTTCAGACAGTAGAGAATTTGCACAAGTCATGTCCTAAAAATTTAGGAGACTGGTATTTCACAGGAAATTATCCAACACCTGGAGGTAACAGGGTTGTAAATCAGGCTTTTGTTAATTTTTACGAGGGGATAAAAAAAAGAGCGTATTAAACAGCTTTATTTTTTTTTAACAAATTTTTTGGAAACAGCATCCCAATTAATTACGTTAAAAAACCCTTCGATGTATTCTGGTCTTCTGTTTTGATAATTTAAATAATAGGCATGCTCCCAAACATCAAGTCCTAGTATTGGATAGCCTCCACAGCCAACTCCATTCATCAGTGGATTGTCTTGATTTGGAGAAGAGCATATTTCCAGTTTTCCGCCTGGATGCACACATAGCCAAGCCCAGCCCGAACCAAAACGAGTTGCAGCTGCTTTAGCAAAAAGATTTTTGAAGCCATCAAAGCTTTCAAATGAATCATTAATTGCGGACAATAAATCACCGTTTGGTTTTCCCCCTCCATCAGGTGACATTATTTCCCAGAAAAGTGAGTGGTTGAAAAAACCTCCTCCATTATTTCTTACAGCTATATTACTCATGTCAAGCGAAGTTAAAATTTCTTCGATTGAAAGATTTGACATGTTGGTGCCGTTAATGGCGTTGTTTAAATTATTTGTGTAGCCAGCATGGTGTTTTCCATGATGAATTTCCATGGTCTTTTTATCGATGTGAGGTTCAAGCGCATCGTGTGCGTATGGAAGATTTGGTAGTTCAAAGCTCATAAGTATTATGTTTATAATTCCTAGTAAAATTAGC